>Ga0208031_1000086_pt1 | contig 34838 bp, 65 predicted proteins | sample MalvirAntarct_38_FD_184252 | JGI IMG/M metagenome (GOLD analysis project Ga0208031, IMG submission 184252) | Marine viral communities from the Global Malaspina Expedition - Malaspina viral metaG Antarct_38 (SPAdes) (version 2) | ecosystem: Environmental > Aquatic > Marine > Oceanic | place...
CTAACGCTGTTTGTCCTGTAATGAATAAGGAAGCGTTTAAATTCTTTGCTGCCTCTAGGGCCTCTTCACCCATTATAGCGCCGGTGCGTGCTGCTTGGTCGCCTAAAAACTTGAAGCCTTCGCCGTTATCTCTAAGCAATGGGGCTAGCGCTGTTGCATCGCTGGCTATGGCTTCCAAGAAGAAAGTCATTTCATTTTGAGACACGTTAGCTTTTTGTAAGCTTGTTACATATAGCTCTAATGCTTTCGGGCCTGACAAGTCTCTAAATTGATCAGCCGTAACGCCAACCTTTGGTGCAATATTTTCAAAGAAATCTATTAACGGACCGCCGCCAGTTTGCAGAAAGTCACCAATTTTGTCATTGGTATCTTTAAATATATCGGATAGTTTTTCTTGCTCAATACCGAGAAGCTTTGCTCCCGCAGCATAACGCTGGAATTCATCAGTAGTTAAGTTTGATAATCTAGAAAGGTTTTCGACTTCTTTAGCGTAGGTTAGAGTTTCTTTTGTTAACAGTGTTAGCGAGCCAACCCCAACAACAGCCGCAGCCGCAAAAGCTTTGCCCATTACATCGACAGAGTTTCTTAGCTTTACCGTGGCTTTTTCAGCCTCGCCGCCTTTCTTTTCTAATTTATCAAGGCCGCTTGTTGCTTGTTTAACACCGGAGGATTTGACTTGTATTTTAAGGTTTGCAACATCAGTCATTATTTAGTCCTAAGTGCGTTTTTAATTGATTCGCTGGCTTGCCTAGCATTCCCGACAAATGGCCGTGGTGCGTCTTTACCATCATATTGACTATATTTATTTTGGTAAGTAACACTCATTAAGTGTATGGCTTTAGACTCAAATCTATTTAAATTAGCCTGAGTCAATATGTTCCATGCGTTAAGCTCTGACCATTCAGGCTTTAAGCCATAGTCAATGGCTAGCTCTGCGACATAACTGCAATAGCGAATATCAGGCATATCATAATTTAAAGAGTCCTTCCTTAAAACCTTACTACCCTTTGACCGAGAGTTTAGCCACGCTAGCTGATCAACATACAGACATAAATCATCTAGCGTTTGGGCAAAAAATTTCGACCATTTAAGATAAACCCCTCAACTTGGCTTTTGACAACGCTATGCTTAATACCGTAAACCTTGAGAGCATTTGCTTTATTAAACTCTAAAGGATTGCCCTCAAAATCCACATTGATCCAATCGACGGTTAAATCTGCAATAAGATCAAAAGTCTCAGTGTCTTCACGCTTTGCTTGTGCCTGAAAAGCCGCTGTATACTCTTTAGAGTAAGGCCCATACACCGTGATAATAATATCTGTATCTTTATCGGTGTAAGGATCTTTGATCACACAATCAGCCGTTGGATTAGCTACTAATAACGATAGATCCATTATGCAGCAACCTGGACAACACCTTGATGGTCAACACGCACATTAGCTGTAATAGCTCGCGTAGTGTCACCATCGCCGCCTGCACTAACAAGGCTAAAGACTTTAGCTTGAAAGTAATCGACTTCGCCGTTTGAATATTCAAACTTAAACGTAAAACTGTTATCTGAATCGCTTGCCGTTTTGAGAATGACTTGGCCGCCATCAAGACGAACCACACCTAATTCAAGCGCTGCTTCTGGCTCTTCATAAGTGCCTTTAATATGTCGAGTACCGCGAACATCTAGCGAGTTATAGGCGACGTCTGTATAGACACGCCCGATATCTGGAAAGTTGATCAACTGACCGATAACTGTGTAAGTAACACCAGCATCAGCAAAGCCAGAAGCGTCATAAGTGGCGGGTGCATCAGCGCTAACGCTAGCGATCACGCCGTCAAAAGTAATTGGAATGGCCATTTTTTAGTTTCCTGTAATTGATTGATAATTGATTATAACAGACACAATATACCAAGCGCCATCACGAGTGCCTGTACTGCGCGATACCGATTTAATTGTAACTAATTTACCGTTGTAAGTTAAGTTGCTTCTAGGGAATGCAGTAGCTAGCAAATCAGCTTTTGTGACTGCTGCGCTCTTACCTGCATCAATTGGCGATATAACATCTATCTGATAGATTCCAAGATGGTCTAGGGCGCTTACATAGCTCAACCCAATAGGATCTGTGTCAGCCGGTAATAATGTAGGTCTAAGATACAAAGTACCCACAACGGGCTTATAATTGATGTTCTCCCACGCCACCGGAATGCTATTCGCACTCGCAAACGTATTAAGGTTTGTATCTAAAGCCGCTGATATATCTAAAAAATGTGTACTCATTTAAGTTTCCTTGCCTGCTTTTCTACTTCGCGGTTAAACTCTGCGACTGACACACCAACCATGCCTGCGGGTGCTTGATCTGAGAAATTACCGTTTTCGATTATACGAGCATACGGTAAATTGTTAACCATATAAATAGAATCATTTAACTTAGCCTGCATGACTTCAGAAACTACTTTTTGAGCCGATGCGCCATCAAGTGTATTAATTGGCGTATTGTCTGAGTCGTTAACCTCACCTCTTGCCGGTTGATTGATATCTATCTGCCAATTACCTTTTAAGCGTCCAGACCTTACCGGGGTGCGTCTAATAATATTTCTGAACAAGCTAATAGTCGAGCCTCTAAATACTTTTTCAGTATTACTCGCTGCTTTAACTGTAAAATTTGAAAGCTCTGAGGCAAAAGACATGCTAGCTCCTTAGCTGCACTTCGTAAATAACCGGCGTACCCGCTGGGTTAATCTCGCGCACTTTAATCGTTTGATAAGCAACACTGTTAATAGTTATAACATCATCGGCTTCTGGCTTGCTGCCTACTTCCATTATAAAGCGCTTATCAGTCGTTAGTATTGACGCGCCATCAATGCGGCTTGTTTCAAAATTTAACAATGCCCCTTTAGCTGTATAAGCTGTAGTCGTGCCGCCGGTTGTCGTGCCTAGTGCAGGGTTAAACGTACCATCATCGTTATCATGTGACCATGAAGCCGTTTGACCTCTTTTGGTCAATAGATTAGTCGCTGTAGTTGCTAGCCCTGTATAAAATGTCACGCTCGCATCACCGTAAAGCCTGAGCCGCCGCTGCTTGTAACTAGCTTACGCTCTAATGATTTGATGCGTAAATTATAAACAAAGGGGGCAGCGTTGTCTTGATATTCAATTTCGATTACATCAACTTTTTCTTTCTTAACGCCACGCTCGACCGTTGCCAGCGGATCGTTACCGTTGCCAATTGCTATAGATACTTCTGCCTGCAAATCTTTCAATAGCTGCGGGATCTCGGTTGTAGTAACAACAAAGGTATCGATGTAAACATTAAGGCGGGGCCATTGTAGCGCCTGCTCTTTGGTATTCTTTGATCCGATATAATCCAAGGTTTGCATGTAAGTCATACCACGCAAAAGCAATACAGATACATCACCATCTATAGTAATACCTCTGGCCGCAGCATAAGCAGTCATTTCTATAGCTGTGATATAGCTTTGTGCGTCTGCCTTGCCTGTTCCCGTTTCTATGATCAAAGTCACGTTAAACCCCTATTACTGTTGGTATAACTGTTATTACAGTCGTTGGTGTGGTTACTGTAGATGCCACATCGCTTGTTGTTGTTGCTACTGATTGAGTGATCGTTTCCGTTGCCGTTATGACATCAGGTACGGCCCTTAGTTGGCTGTTTAAGTGTAGCCAAGTATCTGAGCCTGCCGGTGCTGTCGAATTACCCGCCAATATGCTAAAAGCACTCATTCGCTATAGCTCCAGACTGCCGTCGGTACGTTACTTAATGTTGCACTCTCTGAATCTTTAAGGCCGTGCAATAAATTAGATATAGCACCGTCAATAACATTAAACTCTTTTGCTATTCGCTGCACATCGGCACTATTATTATAAACTAAATAAGCATAATAATAACCCGCAAATGATGTGACGTTTAATGTCGCATCATAGACGCCTGCAAAGTCTGTAGCACCAATCTCTGTCATATCTTGCGACTTAGTGACCCATCCCGAACTTTTAAACGTGCTGTCATCCCAATCGTAAATAAAGTCATCACTTACGCGCCTAATTAATAATGTAGGCGCTGGGCTTGCACTTGTTACCGGCTCATTAACAGTATCTAACAATAGCCAGCTAAAGTTTTCATTCGCCATTAGACATACCCAATGATACCAGTGACCGCAGCAACTACAGAATCAGCAGTTGTGTTATCTGGGGCCGGCCCTAACGTGATGGCATAAGCTAAACCAAGACTGAAGTCTATACCGCCATTAGGCAGCGTAAAGCGGCTCTCTGAGTTGGGCGCCATAGTTATAGTTAAGAAGGGCGTATCAGTACCAACAATAGGCGCTGTCGCTTTATTAAAAAACTTAAAGTATCTAAGTGTAGCAACGCCATTAACCATGCTAAATGTTTTTAACTTGGTAGCGCCTGAGTTAACTAATGTCTGGTTGGTTGTTGCGGCAGATATAACTTGCTCATACGTTTGCACACCATCGCTTGCCAGATTAACCGTACCGATAACCTTTGTTGTTTCAGCCGCTAAATTAACTGTGCCAATAACTTTGGTAGTTTCAGGGTTTAGCTCTATCGTGCCTAGTGTACTAATTAAGCCCGATGAGTTTTCGTCCAAGTGACCAAATACATTAGCAGAGATTGTGCCTGAAGTATAAGCAGATACTCTAGCTCTAATGTACTTAGTAAGAACCGGCACCTTTACAATTCTATTATTAGTAGCCGTGGCTTGTCCTGTAGCGTTGGCGCTAGGATCTGTAGTAGCAATAGAATAAAAGGTTGTGTTGTCGTTGGAGCCTTCAAAAGTGACCGTGGCCACCCAAGTACCAATTAGCTGTATAGATAAAAACTTATACTTTTCTGAGTTTAAGCTTGGGAGCACAAATTCATTTAATTGCGTTGCGTTATTTGTAGCCACCTGTATAGGAAACGAGTTAACTCCCTCGCTACCATCGCTAGCATAGCTAGTAACACGTATCGCCTTGCTTACTGCGTCAACCGTTGCTAAGTCACTACTATCACCGCTTTTAACTTCTACTGCCATCTAATTCACCTTTAGCTAAATGACCATTGTATGGTGTACTCACCATTGGCCCTAGCATTGTCCATTGTGCCGTATATTGTAAAACCAGTACCGGCTATAACATCTTTATACGCTAACCGTATTGGGTCAATCAAAAAGTCATCTGCTCTATGATCGTCTGTCGCCTCAATTTTAACATTGGGATAAACAATTGATGATGCTTTTATATTACCTAGTCCCGTAATCACAACCTCAGCCGTTTTACTGCCTGCGCCAAAGTCTAGGGTAGATTCACCTGTTGTTAGCTTCGAGCGTATAGGCGTCTTAAATAGCATGGTTGTTAACGCTGTTTAAATTTGTTTTGTTTGGTTTGTTTGGGGGTGTCCTTGCTTTGCTTGTCAGTATCTTTGAGATCTGACTTGTTGATAAGTACCGGCTCACCGTTTCGATAAATCGTTACTGTTTCTAATCTTTGGCTCATTTTACTCAATCCTGATTGTTACCGCTGCGGGATTAACCGCAACGGTAAACATTAACATTAACCTAACATTAAAGCGGTATGCTCTGGCTTGATGTTCTTAACACCCCAAGCCAAGGCAACCTCATAACGAACTTTACGATAGCCTTTATACATCGCAAATTCCATTGATAGGCCTGAACGCGGATCAGTAATAGTGATTACGTCTGAAGCCATGTCGCCTTCAGTTGGTCGTGCTGGTGTCCGTGCCGCCAATACTAAGGCAGATCGAGCAAAGCACATATTACGAGCCGCAGCTGCAATGCTAGTTACCGCAGTTGTTGAAGATGGGATTGCTTGACGCAAGCCTGGTGCTGCAATAACAAGAGTTCCGGGACCGTCTATACCAGTGGTAACAACATACTGATTTGCATCGCCTGCAAAAGTAACAACATCGCCTGCAATGATCTCATCTGCACCCGTAATTAATGGGATGCTAGTAACACCAACCGCAAAGCCTGCTGCTGTAGTCGTAAAGTTGCCGTTACTATCACCAATTGATGGTGTGAGTATCTGCGCTGACTCGCGTAGTGGCATACCTGCAATATCAAGCAATACACCTTGACGCAATAGGCTATCAGTACCCGCAGCATTAACCGCTGACTGTAGGCCGATCATATTCACGCCTGCGGTTGTATCAATAACCAATTGCGGATCAATATCACCACCATTGTCTTTTAATACTTTGCGAGCAAATGCCGCAGCCGTGTAATCGTTCGCAGTTCCAAAGGGAGTAGTGCCCGCAGTACCTACCGCTCGACTCATAGATGAATATAAGCCACAAAGGTCAGTCTCAACCGCATTTGTAACCTTACGGATTGCTTGTGCAATCTTTTGAGCACGAACACCAGGATAACCGGGGCCAGTGTTTAACTTTTTCTGGTCTTCACCATTAAAGCCAAATTCAGACGCTTCACTTCTGGTAATCTGAATGTCAACAAAGCCAGATGTTTGACCAGTAGGCTCTGGCACTGTCATTGCAGGGGTAATGCTAACTAGATTACCCGCTGGTTCAACGTCAACACGGATGTTTTGATTAAGTCCAACGGTTTCCGCAGATGCGTTCATTGTTACAGAAGGAACCATACCTGTGAGTTCTCTTGATACAATATCAAGTGCTTCGTAAATGTCGGGTACTAGACCCGTTATAGTATTCTCAGCCATTTTAATTTCTCTCTATTAATCGATGATTTCGGCTTTACCAGCTTTAGCCTCTTTAGAGACTTCCATCTGTCTAGCCGGATTGAGTGCCGCAAATTCAGCACGGGTATAACTTGTTGCGGCACCGCCGTTACTGTTGTTTCCGGGAGCACGGCCACCGCTTGAATCAACACCATCTATTAAGAAATCATAGTCTGGATTTTTTGAAACTTCTAATTTTAAATCAGCGATGCTTGACACTGTCAAATTACCGCTTGAATCTGTTACTTTAATGCCGTCCTCAGTGTACTTTAGACGACCTTTTAACTCTTTGGCTAAAAGTCTAGCCCTTTTGGTGTCTTTAGTCAATTCGTTGGCTAATGTCAAGGCTGCATTGTCTTCACTTGTAGACGCTGACTTTAAGTCACGGTCTGCAATCTGCTGCATTAACCCCTCGCGCTCTGTCTCTGAGCTTTTGTATAATTGCTCATAGTTGTTTGCGCCTTCTAGCCTTTCCTTCTCTTCCTTAGCCGCTTTAGCTTCAGCCGCCTTAGTGTGTTTGTTTGATTCGCTGATCTTAGCGTTTAACCTGTCGTTGTCTGCCATTAGAGTATCTAGCTTGCCTTGCCATTCAGCATTGATTGCATCTGTTGCCGCTATATCTGCTGCTAATTCTTCTGGCGTCTTTTCTACAGGATCGGCACCAACGCCACGCAATAGCTGTGGATTCTGCGCCCAATATTGACCCCACATTGGAGAATAATCATTCGTTGGTCTACTAATTGTTTTAAACATTGTCTTCACCTTGGTCACTGACCGTTTATGCGCCACTGGCGCTGTTAAATGCTAAAGGGTTTAATTCCTTTAACCGTTGTAAACTGTAAACCTTGCCGCTGTCATCGGTAAACTTACCTATTGATAATTTGCCGCTTCTAAATAACTTTGCTCGCTCAACCCCTAGCACTTCATTCTGTACCGCTGCATTCTGACGCTTTAGAAAGCCACCATATGTTGTTTGGCCAGATACAGGCCCGTCTATTGATGCTCTCTCACCTACTATCTCAGATCCTAAATCAAACTCTGGGTTTACCTTTGGCACCCTTACTGATCGACAGCCAAAATGTATTGGTGGTATCGGTCCCTTCCCTATTGGGAATATTTGACCATCTAAACTAGAGCATGATATAGATGTTCTGCTGTCAAGCGTTGCTGTATATTCCTCACCTATTATAACATCATCATTAGCCTTGTAGGTAGCTGACCGCGCTATGTTGCCCATATGGTTAGTGGATGTTCTAACGAGCGTCTCAGCTTGGCTTTTAAACTTGCCGCCTACAACCTCATCAATGTCTTTAACTAGCTCTTGCGATGTCTTACCAACCAACGAGCCATCACGAATAATCTGGCCTATTTCTTTTGATCGATTCTTGGTGAATACCTTAACAGCTTCTTCAATAGTCAATGTTTGAGTCTTTTGGCCGCTAATCAATCTCATTGGCACCTTAGTTATAGATGCTTGTATCTGCCTAAGTGACGGTGATGATACCGCCTCTGCTGCGGTTGCCGCCAATAGTGTTTGCTTGGCAAATTCCGCCTCTTCTTTGCCGAACTCCTTTAAGCCTACAATCATTTCATCGCCATACTCATTAAGTATAGTTTCTGTAATCCTTGTTACTTGCTGCGCTAACCTAACCGCACGAACTCTGCCGTAATCACTATTTACTGTTTTCTTAAGCTGCCTTGATAGGCGTGTAAGGTTCTTTACAAGCTTTTTAGCTTCACCCCTGCTGTAACGCTCAATTAATATCTGACGTAACGTGATAGCGTCTATTAAAGCGTTGTTGCTGCTCATTCAGTAGGATCTTGATCTTCTGCTTCGGCGTCAATCTCTTCATCTTCACGCTCAATCTCACCGGCCTTGCGTAGTGTACCGCGTATATCAGTCTTGCCAATAATGCCACGGTCAAACAATTGTATTTTGGCCACTACAGTTTGTGGATCTACAGACTTATCGTAAAAGTCCTCATTGATTACGAATACCGGCTCAAAGGTAACGCCCATAAACAAATTAACCCACCCTAGCGCGGTTTGTATGGCTTCGGACGCGTTCTGCACCACGTTAGCCAGTACACTGTTATCGCCTGCATGTTTAATGCGCGCTGCTTCTGCTGTTTCAGCTTGGCCATTAGGTTCAATCAATCTTGCGCCAATGCTAACCATCTGCGCTTCTTTTTGTGTCATCGCCTCATATGCTGCACTGTTAGCAACCGCCTGTACTAAGGTTACTGAACCACCACCGGCAGTTACAATGCCACGACGAGCACCAACCTCAACACCATTAGGGTTTAATGCTGTCCACTCGGCAGAAGTCATCGTACCACTATCAATATGCAACATAGGCTGACCGTGTAGATCTATGCCTTCCTCATAAGATGCGCTGTTAATGTAATGACCGATATTAATCTCAGCGATATCGTATAAGGCCGCATCGTCTACTGCGGGATCATTAGAATACGTGCCTGCAATGATAAAGGGTATTTTTCTTAGCAGTTGGCCATTAGCTCTGGGCTGTGCTTCGCTATGGATCTGATCATCACGATAAACAATCACATTATAAACGCCATCGATTAAACATAGCTTTCTATACTGTATTAATTTGCTTTGGTCAAACTCGTCAAGGTCTGCGTTGTACTCTTCCATCAGCACAACCAAAGACAAGACAACCTCACCCCCAACAGTTGACGTTTTCCAGTTGACTATGTTCTCAGCCGTATAAACTTTAATTGATGAGGTAAAGCCTAGTGCTGTTACTTGCTCTTTGCTTTGATTAGGCTCTGATTCTGGGTAATCAGCCAATAGACCTATACGGCCAACCTCTAGCAAGTCACCCACAACAACCTTACCCAACTGCTCTAGTGTTGTACCTGAGCCAGTAGCATTCTTAATAATATATTCAATGCCAGTAACGTCAACTTCAGGGGGGCGTCTAAATGCCATCCCTACCATTGCATTCCTTGTCCGAGCAGTTACATTTAAGAACTGCGCGCGCTTTTTAAAGTCTTTATATCTAACACTGTTATTATCAATGTCATTTTTTTGATCTGGATTAGGCAGATAAACAACGCCTTTGGATCTAACCTGCTTTGCACCCAATACGCAATCACGTACCAGCGTCCATTTAGACAAGTTGTTTGAGTAGGTTGGGTTTTTTGTATCTATTGGCATTAGTTAAACCTTATATCCAAATTAATAGCAGGCTTGCGTACAGGCCATTTGCGATTAATAAAATAACCTGACGCATCCATCCAATCATCAACCGCTGGATGCTGATCATACTTTTCAGGATCTCCCTTAGCTGTATAACCTTGCGTCTCCATTGCGTGTGTTAGATTCTCGCACTTGTCAGTGTTGATTAATATTCTATCGTGTGATAATAACGCATTTACAGCGTTAATTCTATCACGCACGGCGGGGTTAGCTGCGGGGGCGTCTACTTGGTAGCCTGCGTTCTCAATCAGGCCAATATCAGACAGTGTAGCGTTTGTGCTGCCAGATCTACCGGATGCATCAGGATAAACAATAACTGTCTTACCTTCGTACTTATTCAAGTTGTTAATAAAATCATATGTATCATGGCTTGAGAACTCATCTACTGCGATCGGCTTGTTGTCGTCTATAACCCATATTGTAGCGCATGTGCCGCCTATATTAAAATCTAGACCTACATACAAGAACTTATCACTATCTGTAATGACTCGATTTGTGTGATGCTGGCTACGCTTAAAGAAGTGATAAACCTTATTTTCATTAAGGCTTACAAACTCACCATTTAAATATAATTCAGCTAGTATTGGGTCATAGTTAGATCTTATCTGCTCTATGTAGTCATCAGGCAAGTATGGGTTTGTATGAGTAGCCGCCTTAATTAGCTCATAGCCCGGCTGGGCATTCTTGCCCCACTTGCTATACACAAAGCCGTTAAATCCTTGGTCGGGTGTTGTCACCGCACCAATAGTATTGACTGTCGATCGCTTCTGTCTATTACGCTCTGTAATCTTGCGCCAAACTAAAGCCGCCTTATCCTTTGGCAGCGTATCGATCTCATCTACAATTGAATGTGCTGTTTCATAAGCTATGATTCTTTCCGGTCGATCATATGACCTTAAAATGATATTCCCATAACCGTGTAGCTGAACCGCATAATCTGATTTGTTTAAACTGTACCCTATACCAAGCTGCTCTAAATCTTGCTCTATGCCCGGCATCGCTCTTAACTTAATTAGATCATAAGTAGGCATGTAATACGCGCCATTAGCACCAGGGTCTATAAGCATCTTAAGGACTAAGCGCATTGTGCCGCCTTTACTCTTACCACTACCTAAACCACCAACAATTGCAGGGTACTTGCTCTCACTAAATACAAAAGTCTCTTGAGGCTCTGTTAATGGTAGCTCAACCCTCACGCTTTGCTCTCGTTATTACTAGCTCGCTAACATTGGTTTGGGTGTTTTGTTGCATATGCGATGGCTTTGCGTGCCTGTCGTTAATCTTAGTTAGTATTGACAGCTTATCTACTCCCTCAACAACCGCTTTAAAGTCATTGCCTGATTCTGGCGTCTTGATTAAAGTATTAGCTGCTTTCATTGCTTCCTTACTAAAAGTCTCTATTTCACTGAGCATAGACACCTTAAAAGCGACTGAATGCTCAATAGCGCTCAATTCTTTGTCACTTAACAAGCTAACCTCTTGAGCTACCTCAACTTTCTTCTGAATTAAGCGCTCACTTTTCTTGTCTAGTCCTTTGGTTATGTTGGCTACTGTGCCATTAGATATCTTGTGTTTTTTCGCTAGCTGTCGTTGTGAGTAATCACCCGTATGATAATCAGCTAACAAAGCGTCTTTATCATACTTTGCCATTTTACCTAATCCACTGAATTAGTTGATACCTATCACTGATAAGCGTTGTTTGTACTATTTTAATCGTGTTTGATTGTTTTGATTAAGTCTATTAGATCTTGTTTGTCTTCTCTGGCATCAAGCTTGGTATACATCTCTTTCGTTGCTTGCTTTAGCTCAATGATTGAATCCCTATTGTTGCTTGATATAATCTCTAAAGCGATAATCTTGGCTTGGTGGTTAATCAGTAAAGCCCTACTGTTTTCTACCCGCTTCATGTCTTGTCTGATAAAACCTATATCTTTACTAAACTCGGCAAGCTCTATACGCATCCCCGTAACTATGCCCCAACCAGATATTAAACCACCGAGTAAGGCTGTAACCATCATAATACCTATTTGCTTAAACATAGAGCGTGCATTAGTCCTGTATTCGGTTGTCATTGGTTAAAGCCCTGTGTTTGCATTACTTATACGTAGTTTTGCGGGGTTTCTTTTTCTTTGTTGCCGCCATACTGTTTACTTCCTGATTAAATGTGTTTTAGCTGCACTGCTTCTAGTCGTACCTACCCAATAAGCAATTGAATCACCCCACTTAGCCAGTAACGCACCAAATAATAAATTAGCTAGGGTTTTATTGTCTTCTGGAATGGCTAAAGTAAACAGCATAAAAGCACCTATCGCCACCATGAAAGTTAATGATATGCAGATTATAGCAGGCATTTTGCTGTGTTGATGCTTATCTCTTGCGTCGGACAAGTCGCCAAGCTCACTAGCTAAGATCTCATTATCTAGCTCACGCATTCTAATTTTAAATTGATTGTTTGCTTGTGTGATCTTAAGCATTAATTCAGGGTTAGCAGACTCAACCGCTTTCTGTAGGTCGTCTTGTGTGCTGATTTCGTTGCCTGTGGCATCAGCTATGGCTTTGATTGCTAACTGTGGCAAGGTTGCGCCGCCGGTTAATACTGCCGTAGCAATATCAGGGGCATACTCTTTCAGCTTGTTTAGCCAATCCATAATTAATATACCCACATTGTGATATGGCCTTTAGGCAATTCTGATCTATATCCTAAATGCACAAAAGTTTTAGCAACACCAATAGCGTTACAACCTGCATCGATACCTGCTCTTACTACATTACCGCGAGTGCCGCCATTAACACCAACATCGCAACCTTGCCTTTTTTGATGGTCGGCTGGTGTCGTTCTGTGTAGCTCATTAGGATGATGTTCACATCTACCGCCACTAGTAACAGGCAGAGCATGCCCTACATCTTCACGCACTACTTGTACGCGGTTTAAATGCGCTTGACTAACAGATCGTTGATCGCATAACTCATGACCACAAGTGCATAACAACTTAATGTCATATTCTGGGTTAAAGTTTAATGTTTTAATCATCTAATACCACAAATTAAGTTGATTTAATATCTATATTTTACTATGCAAGCACTATAGTAACAACCTCTAATTATCTACAAGGCTTTATGCCTGCATCCCTTAATATTTTTCTGTACCTTTTTATTTCATCCTCAATGTCTGACCATGTAGGGAATTGATCTTTAAGCGGCTTACCTTCAAGCGTAAGCTCGTCTAATGCCCATTGACCATACCTAGCTACTATAAAAGCTTCGTACTCTAGGCGCATTCCTGAGCCATAAACATTACAAATTTGATTGCACTGTTTATGGATGTTCATTGTGTTAAACCTTAGATCCTTTCTAGCGCCGACCGAAAAGAAATGACCGGCATCGTATTTAATATCAGGATTGCGAGTGCCACAAGTACAGCAAGCCTCATCAACATCCCGTACCTTTGTAACCCACTGATTAACTAATGCTTGCAGCGTTGCGTACCAATCAGACCGCCGCTTGACGCTTTTCTTGTCTAACGTATGCTTTGCCCTCGATGCTTTCTCTCGTGCCTTTACATCCTTAACCTTTTTCTTTTCGGCCAATGCCTTACCATGTGCTACTGCATGCCCCCAATTACAAAATACACCAAGAGGCACCTTGACCATTTTATGCACTTCTCTGTATTTTTTGCAGTATCTACACGCTTTTCTACTGTTTGCCATTAGATAAAACTCGGTAAATTACTATAAACACCAATGCACCAAGCCCCCGTATAAAAAACACTCAAGCTAAACATGCCTAGCTGTCTTTTGCTGTAAGTCTCATATAACCAAAAAGGCTGACCCGCTAAACCTATAAACGGCGCTAATTGATTAAACATTTCCTTGTCTAATTGAGTAAACAAAATGGCAATAGCACCTGTTAATAATATTATAAATTGCGCTATCACTGTCTTATCCTCTACTGTGTTGTATTATTTATTTGAAGGCCATCTTGGAAGCACTACGCCTTTACTTGAGAAGTATCTAACTAAATGCTCGGCTACTATTGATGGGTCTGTAGTGGTTTGCTTTTCTGTTGATGCTTTGCCAGTTAATACCTTTAGCATTGGCTTATACACCTCCTCTTTAATTAGCAGTAGGTTCCAATCAACTTCAATCATATCATTAGAGAACAAAGCCTTTTTCATCATTGGCAAGCCTGCATCATTCAAGACTGTAGCCACCTGATCGCACCATACGTGCAATGAGCCACGTTGTGCCGGTGTTGCCTTCTTATCTGTGCTAGTCGTGATGTAAAAGGTTAGCCCGGCTTTAACGGCTTGTGTGGCGTTGTAATCAATAGCATTAACGACAGTCGTTATATCAGAGTAGTCTTTAATCTCTATTAATTGCATTATGCAACCGCCTTAACGACTAATGACCATGTCATGCATTTAGTGCCTTTGATAGAGCAGATGCGGCTATCTTTACGTTTTCCGCTGTTTTTGACTAGGCCCATTAACTCAAGCTCTGGCAGTCGTCGATTAAATGCGTATGTGTCAAGTCTTGAATACTGTGCAAACTCTGCCGCCGTAAATGATAAGTTACCATGCGACATATCGCGTACCGCTAACAATACCTCAGTTCTTTGGCCGCCAACATCTGTATTTTGTCTTGCTATCTTGCTTGTTAATGCAATCATGATTTAATCCTTTTTTTTACGGCTTTGGGATAGCCCAAAACCTTGTATTTTAACGCTTTTCTTATTTTCTTTTTATAGCTCTTGCTGCCCACTATAAATATATATCGATGCTTTCTTGATCTTGGCGCTAAGTAAAAGTCATCGCCGTATTTTTCTCGCATTGCAGTCGCTCTATTTTTAACCCCTCTAAACTCATCAGCTATTGTTTGTCCATGCAAGTGCTCTTTGCCTTTAACCTTCCAATCGGTACGCTTTGCGCTTAAGCCGCAATAAATAAAGTTTGTAGCTTGGTAAACATAACCTAGATGACCTTGTGCTATATCCGCAAAGCTAACCACAATTTTATTTGTCGGTAGTATTTTTAAGCTACGGCCAACTAAAATACTAGCCTCATTCTTTACGTTATTTCTTAAACAAAGCCTATTTAATTCCAAAATGTCGCCCTTATGATCTTCCCCGGCTATGCCAACTTTTAAGGGCGCGCTTGGCGGTGTGCCATAAGTAACAACACCACATAAAACATTATCTAAATATAATCCAAAAGCATAACTAACACTTGGCCATCTTTTTGCGTAGTGTATTTTTAGTATATATTCTGCACATTGCCGCTTGTTTATAATCCTTACTTCATAACCGAGCTGCATAAATTAACTCTTTTTATATCTACTTTTTAGATTATTTTGAAGGCGTCTATTACATTTTTCAAGTGTTGCTAAGTTGCTTGTGATCAACATGCATTTGTTGCAATAAATACTTTGAAACGGCCCAAAAACATTAAATAATAGCGGGCATGGTGAAAGATTATTGTCGGTATTGCTGGCGCAATTATCCGTGCTTTGTGCTATAACTGCATCTTGCTCGCACTGGTGGCACTCTGTACCCATAAAATTTATTTCATGCTTATCGCAATAATCAGCGTCTTCAATTACATAATCCATGATCTATTCCTCTACGCAGTTACCCATTAGCATTAATCTGCTTGTATAAAAACCTAGCTTATTAATTAAATTATCTAGCTGGGTTTGCATTTCTATTGCTGCCCCGTCATCAGGCATTGATTGTGCTATTAAATTTATCTTGCCACATATATCTTTTATTTTTGTTTTAGTGTCCACGGCTAAACCTCCCTTAGTGCATATACTCGTCATCATCAATGCGCTCTGGCTCTGGCTCTTGCTCTTCTTTGTCAAAGCCTTCTAACACCTGATCAGAAATATCATTAATAACTGAATCTCTTAAAAGATCCATAATGTCTATATCGCCAACACATACAGCGTTAATCGTTACACTCTCCGCAACTACTGGCGTCTCTAAATCGCCTGATTCTTCTGGCTGATAATCGTAATCAACTAACACCGGCAGATCTTCACCTATTGTCATAAATAGTTCACTCATGCTCTGGGTTCTCCTGTTTGAATATAACTTGGAATAGTGCAAAGAAGCGCTCTCGATCACCGCTGATATATGCTTTGTTAATTTCTAGCATATGGTTCTCTGTATCTATGCGGATAAACTCGGCGCGTGTGAATGGGTCGCCAGCTAGGTTTGGTTTAACTATTTGAAAGTCGCTTATAGCAGATGCTATAAAATCTGGTTCGTATAATTTTTTCATGATTTATTCCTTATTATTTTTGTGTATTGCTTCTAAAATTTCTAGCGTACAGCTTAGAACTACCATTATGACCACCGACGTTCCAACGGCTGAATGGTTGTCTACAAATATACCTACAGCAAATAAACAAACCGCTATAACCCAAGTACACGTTATTGTTTTTGGTGTTTTCATGACCTGCCCCTATTTAATTATTTCAGCAACTAAGCGCACAACCTTGCCATCTATTACATATTTAGGCGGGCCTTCTAGTTGCCAATCTCTAAGCAACTGTCGGCTTACTTCCTTGCCTTTGTAAGTTAGCAGGCTATCGGCAAACGCTGCTTGGTTGCCATCTGCATGTGCGTCAATGTAATCTGTAATCGGTGTTAGTTTGCTCATTTTATAATCCTGTAGTTTTTACCCAAAAACCCCACTTAAGGGGCGTTTAAATTAATAGCCTAAATTCTTAATAATTTCTAAAACTTTTAATCTTCTTTTTACTGCTGCTTCATTAACGTCACCAGTTACGCCATTTACTGAAAGTGAAACTCTAAAATTAAGGGTTCTGTAAGCTGGAACTAAATTTAAATTACTGTCTGTGCCACCGCTAACACCGCTTATCTCAGGCTTGCAATACTTTGGGAATTTAGCCGCTAATTCTTCTGGGCCGGTTAAATCTGACTCTAAAAAATTAAAGCTAATCCTATATTTTGCCTCAGAAAAAGACCTAATACCAAAAAGTGTTTGGTTGCCATCAATTGTGTAAGTGTTCATAATGTTTTGCTCTCTTTAATTAGTTGATGTAAAGTATTTTACAGCAATATGAGAGAATGTAAAGCTTTTAAGTAAATTAATTTAAATGAACCGGTTAAAGCCCCGGAGGGGTTAAGCAATTAAAGAATCTAAAGGTAGGGCAATCTCGCCTTTTCCTAATTGACTGTGATCTTTTGGGTTGACTGATTTTAATTGTGCGTAATCACAATTATCTATTACTCTAAAGCCTATAATTAAAAAAGTACCTGCGTTTTTGCCTTTGACTATCTGATTTAAATTAAACATTTTTATATCTCTTTAGTTAGTTGATGTAAAGTATTTTACACTAATATTAGAGAATGTAAAGCTTTATAGTTAATATTCGTCAATTAATTTATGAAAGGATCGTTCAGCCATCGATAATGCTGCACCTAACAAGATAGCTTGCTCTCCTTGGCTGGATTCATAGCCTATACCGCCGCTGGGCGTTACATAAGCAATGGCAACGTCTACAATTCTACCGGCCTCAATCTCTACTATGGCTTCTTGGAGCATCTCAATAGCGTCTTTATTCGTGCGCTTTTTTATATCTACTATATTTACCATGATTACCTCTTATATTGCCTTCCATGTTTTTAATTGACCGCGCAAAGTATCTTCTTTAATACACCATACATGATACGCGATAAATTTAAGCGCTATTCCGCATGATCTTAGCTCTAAGATCATTGCCACGTCTGTTCTCGTTAGCTTTCTTTGTGTCATTACATCAACCTGGTTAGCGGTGTTATATCTATCGTCAATATATAAAAAATAATTATTGTGCTTAATACTAATATGCCGTATCTCATTAAAGACCATTTTTGTTGAACTTGCTGTCTACTTTGGCTTCGTCATAGCTTGAATGGCTATCTGGCTTTTTATCTATCTTGCCACCACCTTTTAAAAATGCCTTTATTTGCGAGTCTATATCGTCCCGGCTTTGCTGGCGTATCTTAATAAAACAATTGTTTAGCGTTACTGTTAGTTGCTTATCCATATCTATAGAACCCCTTTGACCCAAATTTGGCAGCTAAGGCAACAGCTCGTTTGATTGCTCGATAGTCTGCATTAAATAGCTTACTTAACTGATAATACCCTTTGCCGCCTTTGTGAAGCCTCTGAGCGCTTAAAGCCTCCATGTATGTAATCGTATCGGTTTTGTTAACTAAGCTCTTGGGCGGTATCTCACCGCGCATTTTGGCTGCTCTGCGGTCGTTAGCTATCTTTTTCTTTGCTGCGATCTTGTAAACTTCGTAATTTGTCTTTGTTGATGTTATCCATACACCGTTCACTTGCCAAAGAGCGTAGGTTCTTGGCCCTTGTCGATATTTAACATGATCGTGTGGCACTTCGCCGGTAATATTATTCATTATTATTCTGCCCAATCTGTGTTTGTTAATCGTTCATGCATCGTTGTATTATCAGTCGAATAGGGATAACAAGCTTTTACATTGCTCTTTGCCTGCTTCGTATCTCTCGTCTTTTTTTGTGAGATCTTCCACTGCCGTTGCTCTATCAAACGCTTTAAAACTGCGCTCCCCAATACCCGGTTCAGCATAAGCCACAATTGCCAGTGAGCTTGGTGGCCAACTTTCCTTGCCCTCTTGCGCTGCTTTTTTAATATCGTGCTCAATGCGTGTATAAGCTCGCCGCCATGCTTTCGCGTCAAAGTGTGCAAGCTCGTTAGTCCATCGCTTAAAATTATCATTATATTCGCCATCGTCAATGTGTTTACCTTCAGCCGCCACAAACTTGTGTGGATATAATTGAGTCATTCTCACCCAAAACCGGCTCATTATTTCTAAGTGCTTCTCGTTTGGCGTCCATTGCTTTTTGCTCTCTTGCCATTGATTCGAGTGCAGTTTCTTTGCTAGGTTTGGTAAATCGATTGGTTCCATTTTTGTTACCCTCAATGATTTTCTGGTTCAGGTACTCTTCAAACTTAGTAGCGTTAAACAATGTAGACGGTCGCAAATATCGAGCCATTTCCGTTCCTTTCCACTCTTCGCACTTCTTTTTCATTACCGCTATTATATCGTCATAAGAATAATCTTTTAATCTAGCAAGAACTAACTTTCTATTTGACTGAACGTGCCTGTAATTAGTGCCTGCATACATATTTAAAGCAGTTATTAAAACGTCTGCCATTTCATTATTTACACCAGAAACCCTTGCTACTTGCTCATTAACCACTGGCTTAACCGGTTCAGGCTTTGCTGTCTTGTCAATGTATTCGCGCAATGCTTCGTTAATATGATAAGACAAGTCGCCTCGACGCTTGCAAATATCCCTTATGCGCTGCAACACATCTATATCAAATCTAAATGTCTTTAATTCTGTAGCCATCCTGCAACCCCTGTTATGTGTGTATGTGTTACATTGTACTACTTGTATTACATTATGCAATAGTTGTGTATATATATTTATTTATGTAGGTTTTTGCCCATCTTAAGCGCCTTTTCCTTTTAATATTCCACAACAAAATGCAAAAGCAGCAGCCAAGGTAAATGCTATAGCAGCCTCTACATAATGACCATCTAACAAAGACTTCCATGCCCAAAAAACAAAAATAATATCTAAAGGATTAAATACCTCTACAGTTAACCATCTCATATCATTCCCCATGCCCGTTTAAAATTAACCAATCGCAAATTAAACCCCTGATCATGTCCTCATCCTCTCGTTCTTGGCCTTTATTTATAATATTAATGCTTCCTTTAGCCATTCTCTTTAGCGCTTGAATAGGTATTACGTGAGGCTCATTTAAGGGACCAATAATGCAGGCATGAGGCATATTTGATTCAATGTCTATTACTTTGCTCATATCATTTACCATATTTAAGTTATAAAGGGTCTATGATAGGGTCTGATGACCTTAGCCATTCAACCTATCTTGTATTGTTATCGTATCAGCACATTAATCAATTCTTATCAGCGAATAGTTTTTCGTCTTACCGGACGCCTTCCCTAATAAAAGGGGCTTCTGTCATATGGTCGCTGTTTAATGCAATCAGTTGAGATACATACCGATTACATGCTCCCCTATTCATCCGTATGCCGTAGCATAGTTTGCCTTAAAGGTTTCCCTTGTCTGGCTAGAGCAATTAATTAACGGTCGTGTGGCTTAATTTGCCATTTAATGTTTAAAGGTTTCAGGTAGGTTTCGTTTTGTTCGGTGTAAACCTGTACTGCATCAAAGGAACCGAGCAGCAAGGTATAAGATAGGATATAGAGGAATTTTAAATAAAAAAAAGGCCTTAGATGTTAGCTCAGCCTTGATAGGGGCCGAAAGAACAGATAGATAAAATCACCCAACTGAACCAACATTTAAAGCCTCTACCTGTTATTCCGTTTTCTATAGGACCTATCAAAGCCCTTACTACAACTACATTATACTACAACTTTATCCATATAACACTAAACACATAAAATAAGTGCAAAACCATAAAGTTGCAACAATTACTGCAAGCGCTCCAATACGTAGAATAAATTTCATAATTTCTCTTCTATACTACAGCTAAATAATAATGTGTTAGCTATCTGTTTATGTTTTCGGTATTAGTCCAAAGCACAATAGCCTGATTACCTAAATAAGCCCGCACCTTAGCCGTTCCCCAGCTTGTATTGAGTATTGATATAGATATTCCAGCCTTCGGCCCGAAACAGCCGTTTTTTATTAGATACTTAACCGCTGGGACGTCTCGCTTAACTGTTGCGGCAGTAATTTGATTGAATAGATCCTCACTCACGCAGGCCCAATACCCGCCTTTAATCGATGCGGCATTTGCTGTTGTTGATGCTAGTGCTAATAATATTAATAATGTTTTCATGTTGCTCACCTATTTAAGTTTATTGTTAAAACGCTGTGACTTTTATTGTATTCTCTTATAAGTTTATTCCATCCATTTCTAGCTTTTTTTTCTGTTTTTGGCGCAGAACCACCCTTAGCAAAAAATCCACAATCACATCTATAATGTTGACCACTACAAAATAAATTGCGTAATTTTGGAGCTTGACCACACTTACAATTAAGAATTTTCATTTATCACCTCTTTTTTTTGTGTACTCTAATTAACCATGTGCCCTCATACTTTGCGGTTATATCTCGAACCCAAGCATTCCATTTACATGAGAAAGGCATTAATAAAAACCGTCTTAAATCTCCTATATATATCATATATCACCCCCAATTAATTGAGCGGTTGATTCTTCAGCGCTTTTTAATAGCTCAATTATTTGCTCTAAGCTTTCACACTTGCCGCATTCCTTGTCTATCAAGTGTCTGCATATGTATTGCAAGCTAGGGTGATACGTTGTCCGGGTAAATTCTTTGGGTTGATGGTGCTTGTCTTCACCTATGTATTTTTCGTGCAAATGCCAGCAATATTGGTCTCGCTCAAATGAAAATATCTCGTTAAATTTAATCATGCCTTTCTCCTATTTATTTATTTGATTCCACGCCTCTTGCGCATCTATTGATTTAACTCTTGTAACTGATTGATAGCATTTATCGCTTGAGCATTGCACCCGGTAAGTGCCGTATATACTTGATTGCTCTGGCCTAGTGCCGCATTTCTTGCAAGTGTATAGCTGCATATATTACCCCTTATTTTAATGGCACTCACACAAGCCGCCGTTGTAAGCATATGGGCCTTGTGGCCCCTGATAATCCCCACCTACATAATGACAACCTTTTTCGCCGTACCAGTCCTCACCATCTCCACAGCAATCGCAAACCTGAACATCATGATTATCGTTCGCCGCAATCCATAACAAAATAACCTCTGTATCTTCTGAGCATTCGCTTTCGGGTATTTGCTCAATGTTAATAAATCCCTCACCTTGACATCTTGTGCATATAGTCATATATCACCTATTTATTTTTACGTTTGTCTTTTTCCATTGCTGCGCGTAGTGCATCTCTAGCTATCTGGCTATAAGAGCTACCTGTTTCTGCTTTCTTGTCTTCTAGCCACTGATCAAGATCATAGTTTAATTTAGTTGGTGCTAGTGTGCGGGGCATATATTAGTGCTCGTCGTGAATTAGGCTTAACTTTAACATAGAATGATATATAACATCAATATATAAAGTCATATGAATTTAATATAAATAATAGTTGACGGTAGCAGCATAAAGCTTTACTCTATATGCAACTTCAAGAGGTAGCCAAATGACAGAATCACAAATACAAGCTGCAAATCTAAAAGCTATTACTAAAACTATTGACGCTTTGCAGGCTGGCTACGTTAACAATATTAAAGACGACAATTTACAGCGCAGAATAGATGGCTTATTAACATCTGCTCGTAATATAGCTGCATTAGCTGCAACCGAAAACTACAACCAATAAGGACTAAATCATGAACATGGCAACTAAAAAGCAATTTATCACCGAGGCTGCACCGGCGCTAATACTCAATGCTAATAAGCGATTTGAGATAGTCGATAACCATGTAGCAAGTAAAGCCGATTATCAAAACAGCTATAGCGTTAAATACATGAGACGTTATAACTTATTAAAGGGGATAAAATAATGCTAACTTTTGAACAGCTTATACCAAAGTCTTATGATTTCTTGCGAGGTTATTACGATTGTATGTATTCAGGCAAGCATATGAGTAATCAGGATGAAGAATACGATCAAGGCTACAATACACGCTATCAAGAAGAGCAAATAGCAGGGGCTAAATCATGAGCAATATATCAGTATTTGATTCATCAGTAACAGAAGCAAAGCTGCAATACATTGAAAAAGTATCTAAGGAATATGAAGATTTTGTAGGCGATATGGATGACAACGACTTACGCAAATTTGTTAAAGGCAAGTCTTCAGAAACTACCGACATTAGAAAAGCGCTCGAGTCTTCACGCATTGCAATAAATCGATCTAATACGGCCAAGGTTAACGCTGAAGCCAAAGTAATTGATGAACGGCTAGCTATGGCTAACAAACCGTTTAGCCTGCTAATGGACGCACACAAGGTAAAGCGCGATAAAATACTAGCAGACAAAAAAGCTCGCCAAGATGCTAAAGATCTAGCATTTGAGATTGAGCGTGATCATGAATTCGCATTGCTAATGGATAACCAAGTGATGCAAGACAAAGCCGCAGCCATACAAGTGCAAATGGATCGTGATGCCGTGATAGCAACTCAAGCGGCAGAGCTAGCAAGGGCAGAGCTATTACGCCAGCAAGAGGCTAATGCAAGCGCTGAGGCTGTGCAGATGGCAGCAAGGGCCGCAGATAAGGTTAGTGTTAGCAAAATACTACGCGCTGCTAAAGAAGATCTGATGTTGATAGAAGGTGTTGACGAAGCACTAGCAAAAGATATAGTGTTATCAATCCGCAATAATAATATTAGAAATACAACAATAAACTATTAGAGGTAATTATGGATTTACCAATTAATTATAAAAACACACATTACAGTGTTAGAAAGATTGCTCGTGAAGAATACCAAGTAATACAAAAAAACCATTGTTGGTTTTGTGGTGCGAAGCTAGATGAAATTCCAGACAGTCAGGTGCAAAATTGCAGTATAAATAAAAAACTGTTTCCTAAAGGTTTTTTTAATCACCCCGTACATTTGCATCACGACCACAACACCGATATGACAATTGGGGCAGTACACGCAAGATGTAACGCATACCTTTGGCAATATAAACGTCAATAAATTAATAAACTATTAAGGATCTATCATGAGCGAGCTATTACAAATACAACAGTCATTAAAAGCACCTAAGGGCCAAATAAACGATTTTGGCAAATACAAGTACAGATCATGCGAGGATATTCTAGAGGCTCTTAAAGCGCCCTTAGCTGCCGCTGAATGCTATGTTGTTATCAATGATGACATAGTTATGGTTGGTGATCGCATTTACGTTAAAGCCACCGCATGCCTCAAGAAAGATGGGAAATCTTTAGAGGTATCAACAGCATTTGCACGCGAATCACTAAGCAAAAAAGGCATGGACGATAGCCAAATAACGGGGGCAGCATCTAGCTATGCTAGAAAATATGCACTAAACGGATTATTTGCAATCGATGACACTAAAGACGCAGATACAAAAGACAATAAGCCTGAGCCGGTAATATCTAAAAAGCAATGTGACGAGCTAAACTATTATTGTGCTGGCTCCACTGGTTTTTGGTCGCCTACAGGTACAGCAATGCTACATACCTACAACATAGGCACTATTGCAGATCTACCCGCAGCAAGCTTTAAAGAGGCTTTAGAGCGAGCACAACAACACGCCAACCTAACAAACAAAAAAGAGAGTAAATAAGATGTTTAATAAATTAGTCAGAATAGGCAAAGATGCCGAGTTACGATCATTGCCCAATGGTACACCGCTGTTAAACTTTTCCGCTGTATATGACATAGGCTACGGCCAGAATAAAAAGGCCCAATGGCTAGACTGTGTAATGTTTGGAGAGCGAGCTACTAAGGTTGCTGAACATTTAACAAAGGGTAAACAGATTGTCATCTATGCAGAGGATCTATGTATTAATGAATGGGATAAGCCGGACGGCAGCAAGGGCTTTAAATTAGCGTGTAAGCTCGTTTCGTTTGATTTTGTGAGTGATGGCAACGGTGGTCAACAGCAAGCCCCACAACAGCAAGAGCCGCAATATCAGCCACCAGCACAAGCTAACCCCGCGCAAGCTATGGGGGGCAGCAATGCAGGCGGGGCCATTGATCCTAATTTAGATATTCCATTTTCTCCTGTAACAATTTACTAGATTCAGGGTTGGCGCGATTCCTTAGCAGGAAAGATCCGGTCTGAAGGTGGCCGCTAAAACTAACGCTGTGCTTATACAATGAACCCTACTTTTGAATCATGTATAAGTACCAAAGCCTGCGCTGTAATCATGAAGGGTAAAGCTTAGGACCAATTAATTAACAGGGGAATATTATGGATTTTGAGGAATGGTACAAGTCAAAATACTTTGGCGTTAATGACTCATTTAAGCAACACATTTATGCAGCATGGCAAGAATCAAGGGTTCAATGTGTAGCTTATATTCACGATGATATTATTGACGGGTGTAAAACAGTTGAAGATTGCAATCAAGAAATTATAAATTATAGCATTAGGCTTACACAAAAAGATTAACAGGGGAGTGATGTGTATAACTTTATATTTACGGTGTTGATATTACTAGCATCAGCATATGGTTTATATCATCATCACAATAAACCGATAATAGATGATCATGTTGCTTGGACTGATTGCAGCCCGGCAGAATGCCAACGACGACAAGGAAAGATTAATTATGACTAATTTTAAAGTAAACGACAAAATAGAAAGGATTGAACCGCAAACAGTAACCGGCGTTACTCGTGAGGGTTATTTAGAGATTGACAATGGCAATGAATATCACCACTGCCCCGACTTTTTTAAGCTTTCGCCACCTAAGCCAGTATACCCAAACGCACCGCACAAGCACTGCGCGATGATTTGCCATGTTGCTAATGGGGGTATAGTTAGAAACGTGACCCATGGTTATATAATTAATGGCGGATCAAAAAGTTTTTGGCCTGAAAGTGAAGTCTTTGAAATAGTGCATCCTAAGACAAAGGATGAGCTACGTATTGAGCTTTTGCAGGACTGGATAAAGTCAAATGAAGAAAATATTAATAAATATAAACGCGAATTAGACGAACTTAAACTAACCGTACATTATTAGGTGATATATGAAAAAAGATACAATTACATACATAGTAGTACCAATTTTATTAACAGCTATTGGTTGCTTTTTAATATCTGACGTTAAAATAATATTTGGCGTTATAATGATTATGTACGCTAACAATATGTCTAACAGGCTTAATAAAGAGGTTGACGAGGTAAAAGATAAAGATTAGTATTTAGGTGTGTTAACTATACTGTTAACATTTAATTATGCTTTTAGTTTTGATATTTTTTATTAACGTTTATTATTGTGTTTGCCCAAGCTTAAAACCCTTGGGTTTTTTTATGTCTGTAATTTAACGCCGGATTAAAGTCCAGCTATAGTTAAGGCCAAGTCCATCATAACCGTTTCTATCCTTACCAAAGACGCACGAATGATGACTGTACCGCAAGCTAACATCATGAACCTTATCGTATGATCGCCATAAGTTCTGGTTGATGCCCAAGTTAGATGTCAATCGATCATCAGTCCCGCCCTCTACACATTGCGGCGACACTTTGAATGTATGGTCAATTCCTAAAAATACACTAGTATCATTAAAGAAAGTGCCATTCATATCTGTATCAGCATTGGCATTAGATGAGCCAAATATAGCCCCTGCAACGCTTATGATAAAACCTATCACGATTATGCTGCCAACACCTAAAAGCGCGCTAGCGGCAGCACCTCGCCCTTCCTTGGCTTTCCACCTTGCAAACGACTTGTCTAAGTAGACGAACACATAGATCATACCTGCACCAATAACAAGCAAAGTTATAATAATGGCTATTCGGGCTTCATTTAAAAAGTTCATAATAAAATCTACCATGTTGTCGCCTTTTTCTTTTTTTTGTTTGTTACGCCCATCTCTAAATCAGCAAAGTGTGTGGCCCATATATCTGCTATTTGCGACTCTTGATCATCAAGCGCTGCCTGCAAATCGGCAGTCGTAACAGAGTAAACTTTGTTATCTTCCATCTTCCAAACAGTTTGCCCTTTTTTTATGCCGCCTTTCAAGTTGTCACGATCTTCTTTAATGCGAATCTGTATAACTCGTCCGTCTTCAAAATCATAAGTATCAATAGCTAAAAGTGCCTTGTCTCTAACTTGTACAGAAGCCAAAGGTGCTGAAATCCATTTTTTGCCATCCCATTTATCTAAGCCATTACTTGGTGCTGTTGGCACTTCTGCAAAATAAGAATCAGGCTTACAGCCTTTAAAAGCCCCAATGTAGCCGCCATTTTTGTCTGCGTAATATCTTGTAGTATTCATTATGCGAATGCCCTTATAATAATTTTCCAGCTCGAATTTGTTAATATAGCTGTATTGCCGTTGCTAGCAACGTTCGCGGCGAAGCAAGCGCTAGCTGCCGTAAATCTTAATTTTATTTGAGTTGAAGTTTTTATAGCTGCGTTTAAACGGTTTGACGTTCCTTGAGAGCTATTTAAATATATATCTATTATGTCTCCGACTGAGTACCCTTGTTCGCTGCTTGTGCATTTTAAAGAATAATTCATAATTTTTGGCAGTGAACCAAGACCGTGAGATAGCGTCAAAAGGCCACCACTTGTTATAGTTTGATCACCACTATCGTATTCTTTATTAATAATAGAAGTCTTTATAGTTGCTAATCGTGTAACGCTAACAGTTGTCCCGCTTAAGCGTCTAACTCTAAACGTACCAGATCCATCATTAACAACCATGTTACCAACTAAAGTAACCCCTGCTGCTGTAGCAATCGTCACATCAAACGCGGCTAAGTTAACAACTGTAAATTCAAAATTACTATTGTCAACACTGCCACCTAATGCACTAATAATATTAGCTGCCGTGTCTAGCGTTTGTATTCGTGCAACAGTGGGAGTTATTGTAAATTCGCCCCCAATCAATTGAGCTGCTGTTAATGTCGCCGCCGCATCTGATAAAGCTGTATTAGCAACAAGATTGAAATCACCCGCTGTAGATGTAGCTGGGCCAGTAAAGTTAACCCCCGACACTCCTACTTTTTCAGTATCAAGCTCATTCAATGCCGCTTGCACATCAGTAGCCGCAATAGTCCCCGCTGCCGTGTTGCGTATATCCGATGCTTTAATGCCTACAAGCGTAAACACGTTAATCCATGCGTTATTCGCTGCGTTACGCTGCTTTAAAATACCTGCCGTGGTATCTGCCCAAAATTGATAGGCGTACATTGTTGCCGGCTCTGTGGCCCCGCTGTTGTTCGATACTATTGCCGCTAGCGTGTCGTTAAGGTCAGAGAGGAATGAAATGCCCGTCTGATCTGCAATTACATAATCTTCTTGTGCCATTTTAATAGCCCCTTGAAATGTGATCAAACGTGCGACTAATTGCAGCCCCGCCTGAATTTTTAAATATTATATCAAATCCATCAACCGCTTTGTTTGATATTTCGTAAAAATCACCTGTTGCCATATTTTGCGCGGTAATGCCTATTGCTGGTATAACCTGATAGTCAAACGGGAATGATATAGATTTAGACGCTGCGCCACTTACAATATCTTCACCGCTTGCTATTCTATCCGGCATATCAACAGACACCGATAATGAGTTAACACTAATATTGTGTGTAGTATACCCGCTTTCTAGCTCAAGCTTAAACTGAAAAGCTCTAGCAGAATAATCGCCAACAATTAACGTCTCGTAAGAGCCAAAAGTAATATTATCGGTTGACGTTCTGACATATAAAGTTGCATCAACATCATCTATAACGCTGCCAATTATGCTTGACCATGTGCTAATTAGCGGACGAGCGCTTATTAAGTCAGCGGCATCAAAAGCAGTAACGGCCATCGCCGTTGTAATTCTGGAGGTCTGCACCGATCCTAAATCAACTGCATCAGCAAATACATAATTGCCAGATGACGCAATGCCACCTAAAAATGATAGCTTAGGCCATGTGCTAATGTTACCAAGCTGCTCTGTAATTGTATTTGCTGAATCTAATATTAAGCCGCCGGTGCCACTGATCGCCGTATCTGTTTTTGTGCCTGTAAAGCCTGCCTCTGTCAATTCTTCTATAAAATTCATGCTAATAACGCTAGGAGCATTGGTAGTAATTGCCGTTGCGTTGACGCTTTGGTTGCCAATGCTGTCTATCCATTTAGCCAAATACACACCGGCTATCAAAGGTAAGGTTGCTGATATTGTGCTACCTGCAATGGTGCCGCTGATCTCTGTAGAGCTTGACCAAGTAGGGGCCGCTGTATCTGTTGTATGCTTAATCTTTATCTTACCGCCTACAATAACATCAAGATCTGTTGACTCATCCCATGTTAAAAACGCGCTATCTGATACTGCCTGAAGCTGAAAATTCTCAACATCAACAGGGGGCGTAGTTAGTCCATAAATAATCTTGCTCAGTAAAGCTGTTTGAGATCTTAAACCAATACTGCTAACAGCGGTAATTCTAATCTCGTATGTACCCGCTACAACCGGCTCAACATCCATCGATGGGGTTGAGGTATTCAACTTTATCCAGTTGCCATTGGTGGGTCTATATTCTAGCTCATAACGTGCGCCTCTATCGCCTTCCCAGCTAACAAGCATTCTTACACCTACAAGCGTACCTGTAATTAAATAAAGCTCTTCTTCTATTTCTATACCAGATGGCTTGTTAGGTATAGCCCTTAAATTAGACACTGGTATTGCATCTAGCTTAAGATTACTTTCAATGGCTGCATACTTATCAGCGCGATATTCTAAAGCAGTAACTGAAGCATTAACACCATCTTCGCTAATAGAAATCACACGCCATTTTTCAGGGTTAAGGCTTGTTGACGCTAACACCCAAATAGATTGTAGCTTGGGCGATGCGCTAAAGTCTGGAGACACTGCTAATGTTGTTGTAGCGCCTGCGCCCGTTGTTACTGTTGAGCTTTCCACAGATCCATCAGGCATTACCGCCCATAATGTGTACGTGGACGATCCGTCAATAGTTACCGAACTATCAAGGGTAAATGCTGACGCCGTAGCGGCTTGTAATCTACCACCTAATCGATCGCCTGAACGTACAGGGTCGGATGTTTGTATGACCTCACTTGGAGATATAGAAAGACCATCTAAGCCAGTGCTAAAAGTTACTGTGTCCGTTTCCATTGACTCTGTAAATAATATGGCCTTGCCAAATCGGTGTGCCTGACCTCTTGATGTACAACCAAAAGCAACAACGTCTTTTTTAATAAATCCAAAGCGGTCTATACCTACTTCGTCCTCAATATACTCAACAGATTGTCGGTATAAATCTGCTGGGTCATTCCATGTAACCGCTATTACGGTTGATCGTGTGCGCGAACTAGACCCCGCATAACTAAACGCGCCATTAATTACATTGGCGGGTGTAAATAATGCAGACGGGTCTTTAGGGGCATCCTGAGTAACCGTGACAGATCCCGCCGCCCAATAACTCATAGCACCAAAAGCAGACGCTAAAGATTGAAGCATTTTAATAGCTTCCTCTCTAGTCTGTAGATAAACATTCACTGTATATCGTGGCTCTGTACCACCTTTACCATCATCAACCAAGGCGTCACAATATTGAGCTATTTCGTAAAGCGTAAACTTGTCAATCTGCGAAGCTGCAACATAATTACCTAAGCCATAGCGAGAGTTTACGACTAGATCATAAAAAACCCATGCGGGGTTGTTTGAATATGCAGTAGTAAAAGTACCATTCCATACGCCGCTGTAAGTCCTTGCAACCGCATCATAGTTTGAGGGTACTTGTAAAATTATCCCTTCTATTTCATAGCCGCGCGCCGGTACTTTGCTATAAACCTCACTATCAATTGAAAGCGCCATCAATGCGCTGTTTGGGTATCCAAATTTTTCGTCAATAACTTCTGTGTAACTATCCCAGAATGTTTGATTTTGCAATGCTTGGCTTGTACTGTCTGCCGTAATTCTTTTTACGCGAATATCCCAAGGGCCAGCGCCGGTTAATGGCACTAGATACGACCGCTGATACCTGCTTGAAGTCTTGCCGGTTATGTCATCAGCTACAGATAAAACATAGCCTGCCCCATCAATTTGCAGCTCTATTTCAATTTGTACTTTTGTGCCGCTTACATCGCCGTTTTCAATATTTTGGCTTGTAAGTCTTGGCACCGATAAAGTGACACGTACACTATCTACGTCAGTATCGGTTATAGATCTGACGATGCTAGTAGCTGCGGTTACTTCAACAGAAACGGCTTTTTCAGACTCAACACCGGGGAACCCTGTTATATAGGTTTGACCCTGTATGCCTGCACGAGTATCAAAAGAAACGCCCTCAACATTAAAGGAATCATCAGCGTTTTGCAGGGGAGTATTGTCAAAATATACAGATTTTAAACCGTCAACTAATCCGCTTATCTCGCCTTCAGATACTAAGTCAACAAACTTAGCAAACTGTTTTGACTGTAGATTGTCTGGAGCTTCTGTTGCTACTCTTGAGCTGCCTCCACCGCCTTTCCCTCCGCCGCCTGAACCTTTTATAATATTCATAATTGAGTCACGCTTAAGCCTGCGGATATTACTTGCGAGCCTACAATCATTCGTCCATAACAAATAGGTACGGGGTTTCCTTGTCGGGTAGTATTTACAGCGCCGTTAAATATAAACGAGGGTTTGTTTTCTGGTCGCTCGCCTGAGTCTGGTGCCGCTTGTGGTGAAAATAGCATTTGTGAAACGCCGCCTAATACTAAAGACACACCTATTCCAGATATTGATGATGCGATGGTTGCGGTCGTTGCCGCCGTTGCACCAAAAGCACCACCAACACCCGCAGCTAAACCACCTGAAAAATAAATCAATGCAGCACCTAATACAATCTTACCTAAACCCTCAGCACCGGCAACAACAGGCACAATGCGGATAGTCTCACGGTCTGACATAGGGTTGGCAACTTGATCTATATCTAGTTCATCTTTGCCGCCTACTAGGATGCGATAATGACCGCCGTCAATAAATGCCTGTTTAAAGCCCTTTATCGTAACGCTGAGAGCTTTTATGGCTTGAGCAGGACAAGATACATCATATCGATGCACTCGTTTAAAATCGCGCCCTAGCTTGCCGTATAGCATTATTGTTTTAATGATGTATGCCTCAATATTCCCGCTGTAATTTTAGAGTACCAGCCGCCATATATATCAAGTGATGATAATCTGCCAACTTGATGATGTGCGATTTTATTGTTGCCAACATAAACCGCGCCATGATTAGGTACTTGGCTGCCTACTTGCATAATAATAACATCATTAACCTGTAAATCATCTACCGGATAAAATCCAGCGTCTTTCGCTCTATCAATATAATGATTTTCACCACTTAACCACCAGTTATCTTTGCGGTGGTAATCAGGCATATTAATGTTTAATTCTTGCTTGTAGTAGTCACGAATAAACGTAAAACAATCAACCGTTCCATGCTGAAATGATCGACCGTACAAGGGCATTACATAGCCAGTAGGCTCAAACTCATACACGTTAGCACTTGGATAGGACATTATCAGCCACTTAAGACCCGATTGCTCGCAACCGATTAGATCCGCTGGGCTTGGCATAGGTGATAAATTAGGGTGGCTATGAACCACTGTATCGATTACACCTGAGTCTTCTGCGGTTGCGTAATCTTCTGGATGAATTGCGAACTGTAGACCCATAGCTATATTTCTGCACTTAACATACCTCTTTTTGCCTTTGACAATGACAATCAAACCACAACATTCTTTAGGGTAGCATTCTTTAGCGTGCTCAAATATTTCCGCTTGTATATCCACTAATTATTGCTGCCCGGATAACCACCATAAGGGAGTGTCGCATTATCGCCAAATCTTAGCTTACACGAATCTACGCGATGACCGCATACATCTTGCGCTGCGTCTGTTGTTATGATATCCATAATCGTAGCGACAGGGCCACCGGCATAGCTACATTCAGCGCTGCGGTATTGCCATGCACAAACGTTTTGGGTAACTTGCCGCTTAGGTAGCTTAACATTGGTTAGATCCATTGCAGACGCTAACTCAAATTCAATAAAGATACCGTTCTCGGATGCCTTGCGATCTACGTACCAAATCTCATCAGCAAAATAAACATTAGGATCTGCTGAAGCGTTGCCGCCGCTAAAATTAACAGCGTCTAAATATTTTACAAAGGTTCTACGTCGAGTAAACTTTGCGCCTACTAGATCCTCATTGTCACGAACTAAAGCACCAACTATACCGGCAACATTAGACGCTTTAATAGTGGGCCTTGGTTGTGTGCCTCTGCCACTCTTAGCAAATCCACTTGCCTCAATAGGAAAGCGTGTATAAGTATTGCCTTGCCATACAATATCCGCGCCTAGCTTGTTTGTATCATTAACCCAGCGCAACACAGACCCATCGATGTTAGTTGCATCAATTTCAAATAAATCGATAACACTTCCTGCGGCTAGTTTTTGTACATCAGTAGAAATCACTCACCAAATACCTCTTCAAAATTTGCATTAAGCACCCAATTATCATATTGGTTAATTGCTGGACTCCATTCGCTGCAAACCCATTTACCCGCTGCGCCTGCTGGTGGCGTCCAATCAAAGGCCGTGATGCCGTCTTCAGTTTCTAAAAATAAATCAATGGCGTCTATGTCAGACTTAGTACCCTCGAAGCTTAAAGACCATAAACGGGCCGTACGATTGATGCCATCACCAACCCTCTGCTGATAACCATCGCCAAACTTAGCTTTGCGTACTTTAGGTGCGTTAGTTTCTGCTGCCCCATACGTAGGCGAAAATGTAAATGTTGTCACGCTAGCATCCCTCCAGGCCTAGATTCTTCAATTAATACAGACCTTACCGCAACACCGATTAGATTACCAAGATCACGACCGTCTCCATCGCCTTGTGTGCTTGAGCCTGAAGCGTCAACATTAACAACTATATTGTTAGATGCTCCCTTGCCTTGACCTTTAGTGTGATCTATAACTGTTTCGTTAGGGTGCAAGGTTGCGGGAAAGCCACCACGACCATCTGTGCCGCCACTTCTCGCACCGCTACCAGTAAAGCCGCCACCCTCTAAGCTAGGGCCGACATTGCCAAACATAGGCGAATTGGCACCGCTGCCCGTAAATGCCGGTACAGCCGCACTAAATAAGCCTGCGCCAACCTCACCGATCAAGTCACCAAAGCCACCAAATACAGGTGCAAATGCTTTTTCTAATGCTATCTTTTGCAGTTGCTTTAATATGCCATTAGCAAATGATTCAAAATTCGTACCGCCCTCAACTAATGATTCGGCAAAGGATGCACTCCAATCTTCTGAGGCTGTCCGCAGTCCGTCGAATATAGTCTCACTTTCAGATGCTTTAACATTCAGCTTGTCAAATTCAGTCGACGAGCTTTCTAAAGATTGAGTAAACTTCTCATAAGCTTCTGCACTACCACGGGCAAAGTTCTCATTAGATAATAACGCCTCATCGCTGCCATCACGCCTTGTATTTTTAAGCTTTTCTAATAACTTTATCTCATCATTATAAATCTCAAGGGGGGTTCGTAACGAAGTATTGTATCGCTCAGATACAGTTATTAATTCTTTGTATTTTTCAATTGATGGCAGATTGTCGCCTGCTGAACCGTTGCCGCCTGTTAAGCCTTTGCTTAATTCTTCTGAGGCTTTAAATAATGATTTAATTTGCTCGATTGATTCGGGTATATTGTTTGCGTTACCAGCGTCATCAATATTCTCTAAAAATTGTGCGTACTCAAGCGCAGTTTCTTTTAAGTCTCTATTTACAATAGCAGATACGCCGCTAATGTCGCCAAAGGTTAAGACCTCTTTAGCAATAAGAGAGTAGCCGCCTATAGCCTTACCTAACAGATCAAATGTGGCTGTGGTGCCTACTGCGACTTTAGCAACGGCTCGCATTGAATCAGCAATAAACGTACCGACACCGGCAGCAATTGCGCCATCAGTAGAAACATCGTTAAATGATATTGATAAATCAGCCAAGGTTGGCAGTAGCTCACCAACTAAGGTATTTTTAAAGCCTAACGCCGTTTGTCCTGTAATGAATAAGGAAGCGTTTAAATTCTTTGCTGCCTCTAGGGCCTCTTCACCCATTATAGCGCCGGTGCGTGCTGCTTGGTCGCCTAAAAACTTGAAGCCTTCGCCGTTATCTCTA
>Ga0208031_1000089_pt1 | contig 34096 bp, 27 predicted proteins | sample MalvirAntarct_38_FD_184252 | JGI IMG/M metagenome (GOLD analysis project Ga0208031, IMG submission 184252) | Marine viral communities from the Global Malaspina Expedition - Malaspina viral metaG Antarct_38 (SPAdes) (version 2) | ecosystem: Environmental > Aquatic > Marine > Oceanic | place...
TCATTCTTGATGATGCAATCGAAGAAGTCACACCTTCAACCATGGCAGCTCATTTTGATAGCGTACTTCCATTACCATTAAATTGGCATCGACATTATGTGAGATCACTACTTTTTAAGGAAAAAATACATCCAGATCTTATTGCCGCATGGATGGGACATGCTCAATTAAATGAACCAGCATTTACTCGATTTAGCTCTTATTCGATTAGCGATTTAAGGATAATCAGTGAGTTAATCAACCAAAAACTAACTTCTGTCAATTGTAAGGAGATAAGTTTTGTCTAAATGCATAGGTAAAGATGCACGCCAACAGCAACGAAATCGCCATCAAAATAATGTGCTAAAAAAAGCAAAAGAGCTGAGTGAAAAGTATTTTCCAAGTGGAGCAAACTTGCCACCACCAGAAAATATTGAGTCTAGTTGGCTTGAGCTAACTGAAGACCTCACTAAGGTTTTCAGATCCCAAGTGGACTTTAAACGAGCCTTTAATCATTGCATTGCTCTTATCAAAGAAAAGCAAAGTGAGATTAATATTCCATCTTATTTGATCACTCAAAAAGCTGAAAGCTCAATCTACACTCAAACATTAATCCAAGATGGATTTGCATTTACTTTGCATTATACCCATTGGTTTGACAACTTATCTAACAACGGAAAAAGTAATAATATAGCAGATGCTTATCGCGATATTATTATGTCATTCATTTGTCATTCAGGCTGCCTAAACCACCATCTTTTAAAAGCATTATCAAATCAATTAAATGGGTCATTGGACATTTCAACGATCAATAACTTACCATTTTTAAACCTAGAAATTGATGAAGTTGGATACAATACAAATGTTGTTAATTCAGATAAACATTCAACCCAAATAACTTGCTACTTATCCCCTATTACCATTAGCTGTATCAGCCATTTTTTAGCTCTAAAAAAAGTTAATAATAATGCGCTTTGGCAAGCTCCTTGTGAAAATAAAAACATCCACGCTTTGATCGTTGAAAATTATGTTGGTCCCATACCTTTGGCTAATACCCTAAAAAAGTTTGCAAAATCCGCTGCAAGCTTAATTTCACAGTCACCCAATGTGAGAATATCACAAGCGATAACTGAATATTCAATGGGAAATAACAAAGCGTATAGCTTACCTAAAAACAATCTAGCTAGATTGGCTACTTGCCCAACTAAAGAGCCCCCTAAGCTTCAATTCTTTTCCCCATTAAGGCAAAATAAAAGCAAAGCAAAACAGCGTTTAAAACCTACATTACCTCTGTCAAATTTTTACCAGACTTTAGCGGAAGAGTTAAAGGAAAATGCTAAGAAGAAATTAACATCTCAATCCTTGTCCAAAAAGCTCGAAAATTTCGTCAGTGAATATGACTTATCAACAGCGCAAGAAGTGCTCATTAAATGGTTTATTGATAAACTCAACACTTGCAAACCATCAACAATTCGAACCTATCATTCGACCTTATCAAGAAAATGGTTATATCAAACGGAAGGATTCAATTTAGAAGATGCAGAAGCGCAAGATTTTCAAGACCTTTACAATGAATTAATCGAACTCACTCATTACCAAAAACAAAAGACTAATCTTGCTGCGAGATTAGATGACTTTCATGCTTTTGCTGTTCGGCAATTTGACTTTCCATTATTACTAGAGCCGATATCCAGTGGAGCTCAGTATAAAAATCATACAAATGCAGGCTTTGTGGATGAAACGCTATTTAAAGCACTGTTAAATGCTGTTGATCAAATTGTTGACTTAGACTTTAAGAACAAATTAATCCTCAAAAGCATATTAATTATCTCTTATAGATGCGGCTTACGTATTAGCGAGATCCTCAAACTCAGATTAATAGATATTGAAAACTCACAAGAGGGCTGGCTCCAAATTAGAGCAAACAAATTTGGTAATAATAAGAGCTCGTCGTCACTACGAAAAGTACCGCTTTATGTTTCTTTGTTCGAAGATGAAAAAACGATTATTACTTCATCACTTAATATATCACGAAAAGATAATATCAATGGTGCAGAAAGCCGTTTAGTCTTTACGCTTGGGCAAGATGAAAATAAACCAATAGATCAATTTTTAATATCCAACTTTACATCAACGGCGCTTAGATCTCTTTCCGGGCTTGATCACTTGGTCTTGCATCATTTAAGACATAGTGCAATATCTAGATTACAATTCATGTTTGAGCTTGGAGCTGAAGATTGTGCCAATTATATTGAAATCGTTCCCTACACAGCCAAGCAAATCAACAAAATAACTGACATAATATTGGGCAAAACATTACGCAATAAATATTATGCTATTGCAGCATTTGATGGCCATTCATCGCCAGAAACCAGCTTTAATCACTACTTTCATTTTTGTGACTTAATATTGTATTCAAATTTGCTAAAAATGAAACTGGATTTAACACAAAAGCAATTAGTTAACCTAGGCCTAGGTTCTCGAAGACATTTACGTCAATTAGCTAAATCCAAAAAAACAGATAGTTTTTGCTCTATTACAAGTTTTCTTGATTACACAGTTAAAAAACTGAAGATAGCTCCGATTGAAGCGCCAAAACCTAAAAATATCACTGCACTCACGTCAGAATTATCGTATCCTAAACCCATTATTAATATTGAAACTTGTTACAGCATATTAAACCAGATAGAGCTCGGTTTAGACCCCATTGAGCTGGCTTTCAAATATCATATTGTTCCAGAAACTATTGATAAATGGCACGACAATGCCAAAAAACTCATGTCATTACAGACCAGTTACGATACACCTCGATTACAATCCAAACGCAGCATTCGATCGCTTCTCCCCTCCAAACCCAGTGCGACAACTGAGCTAAAATGGCTTAACTCGATTATTACAAAAGTTAGACAAGTATACCCAAAAAGCAAAAAAAAAATTCAATGGGGATTGCAATATGCGCTGAATAATACGACTTATAGTAAGTCTGGTATCTATTTTTCAAAACATGAGGATTTAGCTCGCTTTATTGAAACATTTTCTTTTGCAATTTCAAAAAGTAAATGGCGAGTTTTAACACTTTTGATGGAACACAGTACAGAAAAAGAACATTGGGAAAATGCTTACAAGGACGTAGATGTTATGACGTTAAAACGCTCCTCAAACAAAGGTCGCAACGGCAAAGGGGCAGTATGGCTAGAATTAAAACATTCTGATGAAAAAGAAATCATTGCCAACAATAAACAAAAAAAACATTCATCTGGCGCGCTAATATATCTCTTTCATATGATGGGGATCATGATGATGAGCAGTGAATAAAGTGTAAATGTCTCAGCGGCACTAACATCTAATCATAATGTCCCCTTAGAAATACTTGGAAATCTTTGATTTGATTGTATTTAGTAGGTAATGCAGGGTAAGAGCATGAATTTCACTTGCCAAAAAAAAATCACCTTTTCAAGGTAATCGGTGTTGCGATTGGCTTTCATTTGTTTTGCTCTTACTCCTTTCTTAAAGCTTGTCTCTGACTGAAGACGATTTACCTCTGCTCCATGGACGTCACATGCTCCATCACGCACTTCAGCCCACCTTTCTTAAGAGCAGTATCAATCGGTCTAACTCCATTGAATGGAGCATTGTTATTTATCAAGGTCATGTAGCCATATATATTGTCATTGTTTGAAAAATAACTTCGTAATGTAGCGTGTATATTAAGAATATAGCTGATCCTTAATAGCTGACCTTTAGTCAATTCTGGCGCGGGTTTCACATCAATATCAGCAATTTTTAAATCAAGTAATTGTTCAACCTGTGTAGTACTGCACTGCCATTTATTTAAAATAAACTTTGCGGCTTTCAGTCCTGCTATTGCCGCATTTTCATCAATAAGGTTATCTTGACTCATATGTGTCCTTAACATTGTTATAGCAATTCATGACTTAAATATATTGTGTTCTTCAAGCTAATTGTCGTCAAATTTAATGACTGTTAATCGAGTTGATCACCAGCATTTATTACTAACGTTAATAAGCAAAATACACCTATCAACAAAGAAGGTGCATTTTGGTTATTAGCGTCAACGTAAATTAATCATAATCGTTTTTCAAAGTTGGTATCCCTTGGACTCTAGTTGCCTTTGCAGCTGCCTCTCCCACCACAACAAATCATTTCCTCTTTCGGTAAAATACAATTGATTAATCCATTCAACCAATGCTGCCAAATTATTAGAAGAACGTGGTAAACCCAAAATACAGCTGAGCTCTCTTCCTGTTGGCTGGCAATAAAATCGTTGGCATAAGTAATGCGCGAGGTTAATACGAGTATCATGGTTCATGGTTATTCCCCTTTCAATTTTTGATTTAAAAATGCTTCAAAAGCACTGCCATCTCGGCGAGTTAAATTAGGTACATAGCGTGAATACACAGTAAAAAGCATATTGGTATTAGCATGGCCCATTTGTTTAGCTATCCATTCTGGTGACTCTCCTGATGCCAACCATAGGGTGGCAGCTGTATGTCTAGTCTGATAAGGATTGCGTCTTGGTATTTTTAAAATATCCAAGGTGGGATACCAAACTCGATATGACATATTTTTGTTGTTCATCGGCTTGCCTCCGGATGTTTGAAATACAAAACCACGCCCATCTGATACTTTGAAATGCTGTGTCATTGACTCGTACACCAGATCATTCATATCTATTTCACGTAGAGACGTTTTGGTTTTTACAGGGCCGAGTTTGTTTCGCACCCAAGACTGACGAACAAGGATCTGACGACGTTCAAAATCAACATTCTCCCACTGCAGCCCATCAATTTCGCCAGTGCGAAGCCCTGTAAAAAAACGAACCAGAAAATAACAACGAAAATCCTTACGTACAAAATCCAAAAACTTAAGTACTTCATCAAGCGTAAAAGGATGCACCGGTTGACGATTAACAGGCAAAGGCTTGATCGACTTCCAAGGACTGACAAATTCATAGCGTTCGGAAGCATCATTTAACAGCACACGTAAAGGTGACAATATTTGATTGATGCGTGAAGCAGATAAATCTTTTGCAAAAACTTTCCCCTCTACAAGATCTGCTCTAAAAGTCATAATGTCTGATTTAGTGATCAAGCTAATTTGCTTTTCACCAAATCTAGGCAAAATATACAGATTCAAAATATCTTCGATGGTTCGAAGTTGAGAAGGTCGCCACTCAGCTTTTCGCTCTATAAGCCATTGACCAACAAATTGTTCTAGTGTGATTAAATTTGTTTTCCCACCTAAGGCTGTTAGACGATCATAAGCTGCAAACTTTTCCACTAACTTACTATTGGGAAAGTGGCGTGCATATTCAAATTGATTCAATTGGATTTCAGCTTCAATCCGCTTTAGCACTGCATTCACCCGCTTACGGTTTGCGGCAGTATCCTCCAGGGTTGTCATTTCTCTGCAACGAATTCCCTTGAACCTAAAGTCCAGCTGTAATTTGTTATAGCGAACAGTTACACTACCCATTGCTCTGCCCTCCTTTATTTTGTCGGTAAAATGTCTGAGTAGCCAAATAGCATTAACTGCTCAACACTTTCCCAAATAAATAAGATCTTGCGGCCACCGAACGGGCGAATGTAGTGCACTCCTTCGAGTAAAATGGCATCTTTTAACTGATCACGAATCGTTCTCGCATCATATTTAATGCGTACAGATAATTCTTCCGCTGTTAAATAGGTATTAGACATAATATACTCTCCGATAGGTCATTTGATTTTACAGAAAGCACTTTTGCTCTCCTGTAGAACAAATTTATGCTCATTTATTATCTTTTGCAAGCATTTTTTGCCTGCAGGAGATTATTTTTCATTTTTGGAGCTCATTTTGAAATGTAATCTTTCTAGAATACTGGGTGAGAAAAGGCTTAAAGTTTCTGATGTAGCAAGGGACACTGACATTAACAGAGGCACTATTACCCGTCTGTATAATGAAACGGCCACACGTGTTGAATTAGACGTTATTGAAACGCTATGTAAATATTTAGATGTGGAAATTGGTGAGTTACTGGAAATCCAGGACGACTAATTCAATAAAAAGATCCAAAACGTTGAATGATATCCAATAGAGTCCAAGCAAAACCTTTATCTAATGATTTTAAAGGATTTAATTAAATATCATTCCAAAGAGGTCCATTAATACCCACACTTGTATTTAACTGGGGACTAAGGGCTGATGGGAAAATTAACCGCAAAGGAAGTAGCAGCAAAATCCAAGGGAGAGCCTGGTCGATTCGCCGATGGTGAAGGCCTGTATTTTGTTGTATCCAAATCCAGCAAACCATTTTGGATGCTCCGCTACTACGGCCAACAATAAACGCAAAGAAATGACACTGGCCAAATACAGTGATCTTTCTCTTGCTGATGCTCTTGCCGACGCTGCAATTAAAATGAAGCAGTTTCGAGATGGCTTAGATCCTCTTGTCGCTAAAAAACGCGCCGAACAAGCCGAAATTAAAACCGTAGATGACCTCTTCGCCGATTCGCATATCGGTAACGTTAAAAGAATCAAACAACACGAAATCCCCGAACGCATCTATCACAAAGACATTGCACCACATAAAGGCACCTTTAACGTCAATAGCGTCAACGCTAGGGACATAAGAGAAGCATTAAAGGTCATTGCCGCCACTGGCCGTCAGCGAGTGAATTTTCGGTTACTGATGCTGGTGGCGTGGAAAAAAGCAAAGACAGGGCATTAACCATCGAAGAGCTCACTCAGTTTTTTAAAGTTGCACGCGAAAATAGTGACAGCTTTAGTCGCGAAAACTATCTTGCTTGTGCATTACTTGTGACATTGGGCATTAGAAAGTCTGAATTGGCAGAAGCGCCATGGAAGGAGTTATCAATTGTCCTAGGTTTACGGACACCTTCAAGTTCACAGCCCAATCGCTGAACGTCATCTTCACAGCTCAGTGTTCCAGGGCTAACATCTATCCCTAGATGATTGCCCACTGAACGTAGGTACGAGAGATAGGAATCAACGCTACTCGCCACCTTATCGTTGGTCCCGACGCCACGGCTAACTATGTAACGTTTGTATTCGTCTTGATATAAAATTGCCATATTATTGAAAAGTAACCATTAATGTATCCTGTGTCTTTCTGTTTTATTAAAAGTTTCACGAAAGGAGATATATAAGCAATAGCCGACTCTATCAGGCTTATACAGCGACTTATCTTGCTGATCCAGAATTTGGCCGAATCAGATTACTCCTAATTTTGAATACAACCCTTTCTTTTCTATCAAACTGTTGTCCATCGGTGAAATTCGCAAAGCTGCTTTCAAATATGCAGCCGCTCCAGAGTAATCGCGCATCTGCTCACAAACTAAAATGAGTTGGCTCAATACGTGGAATTTCATTGGTGTTGCGTGGTTTACTTTTTCCAATAAGGCCCTCGCTTGTGGATACTTTGCCTCAAGGCCGAGGATAGATGACTCTAAATACATAGTCGCCGTGTTTTCTTCTGCAATTTGTTTTCTTTGCAGTAACCAGAATTTAGCTTGAGTAATATTGCGTAACTGTAAGTTCACCTTAACAATCAACTCGAATAGCTCTGAAGGTTGGGCCATCTTGCCTTCAATTAAGATAGATTTATTGTTCTCAACGACCTTTTCAAAATCAAACAAACGGTTTGCGCGATACAAGGCAATGAGTTGTTGGTGTAAAGCTTGTAAGTCTTTACTGCGATTATATTCCTGAGAAGCCAGTTGAGCCGCTTTTTGGTAAGACTGTTCAGACATTGCATCAATCACGGCGCTGGACCAGTCTTGGTTGAGCTTAGTCTGATACATTGGAGCAATAGAGCCAACTTTTAGTTGTTTATTGCTGGCAATATCAAACGCTTGAATCAATGCGCCAACAGTTAAATAACGATGCAGCGGCTGTTTTTGCAGGCAGGTGAGTACAACCTGCTCTAAATCTGGATGAATAGAACTATTTATTTCTGTCGGGCGCTTAAAAGGGGCGCTACGTTGAACTTGCTGTGGAGTATCATGCGGCAAAGTTCCTGTTAATAATTGGTATAGCAGTACACCTAAACTATAAATATCACCCAGCAACAGCTCTTCTAAGTTACCTCTACGGCTATCGACATTAGAAAACTCAGGGGCGGAATATAAAACCGTACCACCATTTTCGCGGGTGCGAACATAGATCTCTTCCGGTAAAGCTGAGCTACCGAAATCAGTCAACTTCACAAGGTCCCGCTCACCAACTAAAATATTGTGCGGCTTGATATCACCATGGGAGATAGGAACAGATAGCTCTGCCAGATATTGCACTGCACACAGTACTTGGCGATAAATCTTAAATAATCGCTCATAAGTCTGGCCAAAGTTACGCTGCCTATCATCAAGTTTTTGCGCCAAAGTCTGGCTTGGGAAATACTCCATTTCGATATAAAACCATTCGTTATCAATCCGGCCCATATCATAAATTTGTACAATATTGTCGTGCGGTTCAACATCTAACAGCTCTTTCCCTTCGGCTAGATGGCGATCTTCTCGCGTAATATCCTTAGGGATTTTTACCGCGACAATTTGCCCATCTTGCAAGCGCTCGGCGCGCCATACCCAGCCATGGCTGCCATCACCTAGGCATTCAAGTAATAAATATTTATCACCAAGACGCTTATTTGTCCCTGGTAAAAAATGTGCTGATTTTATATTCATATCAACACCTCATAGTGAATTCTATCCAAAGCAATAGAATTTAGATTTTTTACAAACAAGAAGCGACTAAAGACCACCTCAACCTCAGAATCTGACTGTACGAACGTGCCAGTAGAAGACGTGAACCCCGAACGACAGATCTCTTTTAGTTTTTGCGTATCAGGCGCACTCACTAAGCCTTGGCTCCATGCACTGAGAACTAAGGTTTTTGGGGAATGTCCCCAGCGCTGCGCTGCCTCTAATAAGTTTTTTAATTTTTCTTCTAGCTTTTGTTGGCCACGAATAGAGCCATCAAATCGTTCAAATTCAATTAAACATAAAGGTGATGCCGATGCTTTATCAAACCAACCTGAATCTGAGCGAATATCCGCGCCAAAAGTACCAGGTGCTGGGCATTCCACCATTGCCATAAACGATTGTTCATGGCCGAAAGTATTCCAGACACTACAACCCAAGCTATGGACCAATACATCTTGGTCCAATAGCTTACCGTTACTGATAAGTGGAAACATCTCGCTTACCCAAGCAAAGTCAGGCATGGGTAGCTTAGCCATTAAAGGTGCCCCAAACGCGCAATACCTCAGGCGATTCACCGCCGTGAATAAGCGCCTTACTTCCTACTTTCACCAATAGCGGAGCCGGAATAGAGCGTCCACACACTAAAGCTTCACCGGTTGATAAGCTCGGCAGTTCGTCCAAGTCAGCTTTGCTAACCATATCTGAGGCTTTAGCGATAAAGCGCTGATCGTCTGGGTTTTTCAAGCGCATTGTGATCAGCGTATTGCATTGAGAGGTCACGTCTGAGTCCAATTTGGACGGGCGCTGGCTCACGATGCCAAAACCAACACCAAACTTACGACCTTCACCAGCAATTTTTTTAATAATGCGGTGGCTTACTGCATTGCCGCCTGCGGGCGCAAAGTTATGGCCTTCTTCGTACACAATAAAGCAAGGACGAAGCGGATCTGTTTTGCTTGAAGCCGCTTTTAAAATTTCGCTCGATAACAGCGCACAAACGACTTGTTTTGCGGTATCACTCAAACCTTGTAGGTCCACAACCACTAAACGCCCTTGTTGATTACTCGGGCGTCCCACCATTTTATAAATATCAGTCGGCTCAGCCATAGTTGCACTGTAAAAACTTTGGGCTTCGTTTAGCACACGAGAAAGCTTCATCGACGCAACGGCAGCACTGCGACCTGATAGCGCCTTCGCTTCAGCTTCAGAGAGATCACCCCATTCTTTAAGTTCTTCAATACCATCACCTAGCAAATGCCTCAATCGGTTGATATCTCGTGGTTCTACTTTATCCACTGAGCGCCAATAACGAATGGCCACATCAAGCACGCGCTGCTGAGGTTCTGTTAAGCCCGGTAAAATTTCCGCAATATCGTCCATTTCAAAATGGTCGAATTGAAGGGCAAGGGGCGCGTTTTTACTGGCGTATTTATGTTTAAACGATTCATGTTGCGGCGAGTAAACCTGAATACCCGCACCCGCAGCTTGTAGCTTTTCAAAGGTTTGTTTAATGAGTGGTAACGTTTCTTGATCGCGCTTATCGTCAGTTGCATCTAACAAACTAGAGAATTGCAGGTTTCCACCAGCGAGGGCTTTACCATATTCACCATGAGGGTCAAACACCACGACAGTACCATTATTTATCGCAACCAAGCGCTCAATGATCCGGCCAACCGTGTATGACTTTCCTGAACCCGTCATTGCTAGCACAGCCAAATGCTCAGTAACCAGTTTATTTACATCTATAAAAACAGGAACCGTATTCTCACCTTTGTCGTAGCCGACCAAGTTGCCAAGGTGCAAACTAGAATGCTCATTAAACTCGTAAAAATCACTTAAAAACTGAAAGTCCACGGTTTCAACAGCGGTGCCTGGGTTAAGTGGGCGGCGCGGGATCTTGATCTGACGAGATATAGGGCAGCGGTAGCCGACCAACTCAACCTGAGCAAACATGTTTTCACCAGTCACATTTGCTCCCGGTAAAAGCTCAAGCTCAGTTACACCATCGCCAAAGCCTGAGTTATACAACATGTTAGTACGGCTTATTTTCATTACGCGGCCCAGTACCGCGACTTCGCCTTCATCTTTACGCTCTTGATGCATAATGCGAACAAACTCACCACGGCGCACTGAAAACGAATCTTTTACCACCATAGTTAACTGGTTGGCGTCGCCGGTATTTCCGACTAATTTACCTAAAACTTTATAAGCCATTATTTAATCCCTCATCTAAACCAGCCAACCAGCCAGCTTCAATATCATTATTTTTAAGTGCACCGTGCAAACCTTGGCGATAGAACTTTGCAAATTTAGGTAAAATTCCAAGTTGTTGGTAACCAAGTAATTGCGGTAATGGCATTGCATTACCTTTGTTCTGCATATCCAGCACCATTAAGCGCGATGCCACTAAATCTAAGTCTGCACTTTGCCAATCAGGTTCATCACCGGCCAGCTGCACCATTTTTATTTGACCACTGCGAGCACTACGAAAGTGAAAGCCGATAAGTCCTTGTTTAGCTTCTGCACTAGGTTCTATGCGGTTTTCTTGTTCAGACAAACGAAAGGCGATAGTTCGAGAATAGTTACCCAAAATGCCGTTAATAAAGCGCAAGTCACCCACACCTGCCAAACTTTCATCCAGTCCTGCTAGGCGTTGCATCAACTCGCTAGAAAAACCATCCGATTCTAAAATCTGCTTACGACCTTGCTCAGAACGTAAATCTTGCTTCGCAATACTGACAATGGCACTAAAACGCTCAGCCAAAATACTAGCCAGTACAACGCCAGTTGGATTCCACGGAAACAGTTTCGAGCGATGATTTTGCCAAAATAATTCTATGGCTTGCTTGGTTTTGTCGTACTCATGCTTATGGCGAAGGTTGCGCTCCAGTGGCGCCATATCACGCGCTAAAAACAGTGGCGTATCGAGTAAAATTAAATCGCAAGGCTCTTGGCTTAACAGTTGTTTTTCAACCAACTGGTAGGCTTGACGAATTTCAATCAAATCAAGTCGTTTACGCTGTACTTCAAAATCAATATCGTCCAGTTCCGAGACCGAATCGCCACCTAAGGTACTAACTCTGTTTTCGTCTATCAGTAAGTCGGTGCGCACCGCAGCACTGGCATAAATAAAGCCACCCAAGGCTTTGTCTAGGCATGATTTAGTCGCTATACCCGCTACGCGTAAATTCACTACAGTAGGTTTAGGCACTGCTTTCACTAAGCCAGCATCACGAAACAGTGGCGCTACTTGTTCAATATCTCGAATTTGTTTTAGCAAACGCCCGGCGCTGCCTGGTAAGCGCAGCTGGCTATCAATGGCGAGTGACTGCGCTAAATTCATTGTTTTATTCTCATTCATTCTGATAGCGCTCCTGTGTTTAATTGCTCGCTAAGTAGCGGTGCATAGGTCCAATATTGCGACGCTTGTAAGCTGTTTTTACCGGATTCGGTCAAACCCGCTTCATTAATAAAACCATGTTGTTGCAATATCTCACCACGGTCGGCTAAATCAAGACTCTCAACATCAAACATCAGCCTGACTGCATTATGCTCGGCAAGCTCTTTTAAGCTCATACCATTGCCAGCGTATAGCAGTAACAAAACAACCAGATCCTGCTTATCTAGTGAATAATCCGCTAAATCCGGTTTTTTCTCAGCAATAGGTGCCGCTAGCCCCGCATGGTCCAAAAACCAATTTAGCCAGCTCACTAAAACCTCGGCATGGTCGAGCAAACTTAACGACCACAAAGGCAACGTCGTCAGCGCAAATAAGCCACTGTTGCTATGTTTGCGTATATAGCGGGTATGCACAGCATCGCCTGCCATATGTTGTAAACGATCTGCACTACCAGCAAAGCCAGTAATCATTTGGTCTGTTTCACTGGCTAACAACGCGGTTAACTCAGGCTCATGCGCACTCAAACTTGCCGGTGCTAATGACCAATCTAGCGTAATAGGTAACTCAGCTAACGTAGCCAGTTGCGCCATTTGTGGGTTAATAACTAAAGCAGCGCAGCCCGCGTGCATGGCCCATAAATACAAGTTCTGGCAAGCTTCATAGTCGGTTAACTCCTCAGCTTGCAATAATAGCAAGCCACCTACAGGTGGTGAGCTTAGCCAGTCACTCTCAAGTGGAGTCGCCCCCGCAACTGATTGCAAAAAGCGACCTTTACGATTACTCGCCAATGCGGCTGACAAATAAATACTCATTGCATCACCTCTACAACCCCGTAGCAAAGGTGAGGCGCATTTTAACTATGCCTTTAGCGACTAAACCTTGTTGCTGCTCAGGCGTTAATGCTGGATCTTGATTTTGGCTAAGCGCTTGATAAACCGGCTGCCACTGCGCCAGTGTTAGCCCTGTGCCTTGCAAAATAGCGTCACCTTGTTGCTGCCAATCAGCTAAGGTTTTATCACACACCATCACCAGCTCACTTATCCCCAACTTGGCGACGTCGTTTAGTGTTAACTCAGCAGGTAGTGGTTGCTGCTGGGAAGCTAATAGCGGCTTTAATACTGGCAACCAGCTATTAACCTGCTCGATGGCGGCGCGTTTAACATGGTTTAAACGTTCCTCTATTTTTAACAACTGGCCTTGAATAGGAGCAATTTGCCCGCGTGCCGATTTGAGTAGCTCTTCTGGTAAATCACGTAACCCCGAGAACTGACCATTGCGCAAACTGATTTGCATGCTCTGGCGTTTACTTTCAGCATCAACAGGTAAATCAGCAATTGCGTCTTCAATCAATTGCAACTTCATTACCAGTTTGGGTAATTCGGCAATATCACTTACGTGCTCATACTCGGCAGTGGCACTACTGAGTAATTGTTGTAGCTGTTGGGCACGTTGGTTTTGCTCGGCTAGGTTATTCACTAACTTCTCAAAGCGCTCTTTACAATTACGGTAGCTCGCTAAAATACTGCCTTGGATTTCCGCCATCCCCAGCTGTTGTTCAGAGTGCAGGTTTAAGCCCACCTCTAACGCTAAAGCCGAAAGCTTATCCTGCGCTTTTCCTAAATCGAGTTTGCGCAGGTAATGTAACAACGTATCACTGCCAGCTTGCTGCTCTTTTTGGCCTGTGGCACTGCTGGCATCCTCTTTTAATGCGCCATCTAAAATATGGCCAATGGTGCGCAAAGTGTTGGTATATAAACTTTTCGGGAAATGAGCGATCGCGGCACAGTCTGTTTCAACGTCTTTAATTAAATCGGCGAGTCGATGATTAATTCGCTCGGCACTACGCTCGACAAATTCAGCAAATAAACAGGCTTGTTCAACCCGCTGATAAAGCGACGTTGTTTTATCTTCTAAATCAAGAATGTGTGCATCTTTAAGCGAAGGTTTACTGCTGTTAAGTGGTTTAACCTTAGCGACCAAAGCCAATATCTCAGCGCGCTTACCAATTAAACCCGCTAACAGGCTAGCATCATTGGGCTCGCTAATATCCTCCAGCTTTTCTTCTTGTTGCTTAAGTGCTTTAAAGAGTGCCTGTGCTTTTTCCAACTGCTCTTTGGCCTCTACCGTGGCATAGCCCAACTGGTTTTTGCCCAGCGGCGCGAACACTTCATTAATGCGGCCATAACCATATACGCGGCTCATCACTTCTACGTTAGCTTTGTAACTGTCCATGGCGTTACCGCTAAACCAGTTTTGCGCCTCGATAATGGCGTTTTCTAAACGCGAACGTGGGTAGCTTTCCCAAATAGCTTGTTTTTCGGTTGGGTTAGTCAGGGTGAGTAAATTCAGCTCACCACACCACCACATCCAATCGTTAAACACGCCTCTGGCGGTAATACTGGTTTCGGCCACATAGGCAAAATAAAACTGCTGCTTAAAGCGCTCAAACTGCCATTTGTACTGTTTATTGGGGTGAGCGATGCGGGCTAAAAACAGCGGAATTTGCGCAGTACTACGCTGCACATTATTCAGCTCGGTAAATAAACCCGCGTGTTCATCAGTGGTATAGCCTTTGGCCATATAGCTGCCGGGCACTTTGAGTTTATCCAGTAAGCTGCTGAGCTCATCCACCGGCACACCATGTTGCTGCTGTAAATCCAGTACACCGTTAAGCTCAGGGTGGGCAATAGCCAGCTGATACCAGCCTTTAAACAATAAGTCGCGATCAATCGGCGATAGTTTACCATCTACTTTTAAAGGCCAAGCAATCAAACCGCGTTGTTGCAAACGCTGGCGCCACTTATGAATAGCATCATTGGCAAAGGTGCTTAACGCATGCAGCTTGTTTTTAAACTTGGCTGTAAAGCTCTCGGCACTTAAGGTCACGCCATGTTGTTGGCAGGCGGCCAAACTTAAGCCAATACGTTCTAACTGGTCCGCTTCGCTTGGGTTGACATAGTGCAGCAGTATGGCATCACGTAATTCATTGCTGTCATCCAAGCGGCTGTATTGCTCCATTAAATGGGCAGAGGCGGTCAGTGCCAATACCGGTGTGCGGCCACTTTGGCGGCTATGTTCAGCAGCAAAGGTATGGAGATTGTTCAGCTCATTCAGGTTACTCACCCAAGCAAATAAGGCTTTACCCTCTGGGTGTAACTTAAAGCCTTCTATGGTAAACAAACCACCTTGGCGGCTTTTCGGCTCGGTGAGTATTGCCAGCGGTGCGTCGTCGTTGCCGGCTTTATTGCTCAACAAGTTTTCGTCATAGCGCCAGTTGTTATCCAGCAAGCGGACAAAACCGGTAACACGGGTTAAGGCTTTAATAATCGGTTTTTGGCTGCTTTGTTTAGCCAGTTCGGCCATCGCCTGTTCGTGGCCATCGCCCATGCTTGGATCTTTAAAAATCAGCGAGTTTTGCTGCGCGCTGCGATAACGTAAATCCAAACGCAATAACATCGCCACACTCGGGCCAATATGGGTCGCTTCGCTGGCATCGAGCTCGGCGGTATCACCGACTAACTTATGCCACAGGGCATCGGCGGCAAATTCAATCGCAGGGTGGTCGTACAGTAAACTCAATAAGTATTTAAACTCACCTTTAGATAACGGCAGCAACACTGCACCTTTATCACCACTGGCGGCCAGCTCTTTAATGGAAAAGGTACGCAGGTTATCGAGCAAAGTATCTAGGCTCAGCGCTTGGTCAACGGCGGGGTATAACCATTCATCATTTTTACGCACAAACTTAGCTTGCTCTAACGCTTGGCGGCACTGTAAACGGTCGATGCTCAGTTTGCGGTAGTAAGCGGCAATCGGCTCTTGGTCTTCATTTTTAAGTTTTAGCAATTCAGAGGCTTGGCTCACCTGCGCTAAGCGCACCGGTAATTGGCCATACAGCAAACTACGACACTCGGCTAACAGGGCTTGGTCGCGGGTTTGAATACCTTCTATCGCACCTTTATCGAGCACATGTTTCGCCACACGGCCAGAGCCAGCCAGTACGGCTTCAAACAAATCACCGACATCATTAATGCTGCGGCCTGCTTGCTGGAATTGGTTAAGCACCGCATCCACATTGGCCATCACCACGTTAAACCAACCAAAGTTAGCGCCACTCATGGCATAAGCGGCTTCTACCAAACCCGCGGGGTAATCAAAACCCAGTTTGCCTGCTGTTAATAGGCTGGCGACATAGTCTGATACATCGGCAAAGGCGTTGTGTTCAAGCTCGACGAGTTCAAAACGGCGCGCCACCGACTGAATTTCTCGCAACTGCTGGCCCAAGAGTGGCGAACACAGCGCCACATAACGCAGCCAAGGCAGTTTACGGCGCGGATCTTCTTCTTTAATCGCTTTACCAATTAAGCGAATGGCTTGGCCATCGAGGCGCTTGTCTTGCTCGTCTTCTAAACCAAAGGTGGCGGCTTCGGCCACGGTTTCTAGCTCGTCGAGCACCACTAACACATACTGCACACCAAAACGCTTGAGTACCTCGTAGGCGGCTTGCACTAAGCTCACCACTAAGGTTTGGTCGGTGTAAAGGTCTTCTTCGCTGTGGTTTTTATCGAGCTCAAGCGCAGCGGCCAATAGTGCAGCGTTAAAGCCAAATGGCATTAAACGCTCATAGGCTTGTTTGGCAATTTCACTTTGAATGGAGCCATCAAAGGCTTGGGTCGCCAGTGGTAATAGCGCCTGATACAAACCAAAGGCAAACCAGTTATCGGAGTTTTGATAATCTGACGCCACTTGTGAATAACGAATATACAGCGCTAAGTATTTATCTTGCGCTTCAGTGTTAAACAACTGCTGATCGTGCAATTGGCCTTGCTCATCACGGACAAACCAGCCCTTAGAGCAGTCGTTAATTTGCGCGACGAGTTCATGGCCTAAACGGGATTTACCTCGGCCCCATTCGGCTTCTACCGCAAATACATGGGCAAAGCGGTCGTCGTCATGGTCAACCGTATGTAAAAAGGTTTGAAAGCGTTTAAAAAAACGGCTTTGGCCGACTAAAGGGTCGCGCGGTGGATAGTCCGACACACCGGTGGCGGCCCAGCGGTGTTGCTTGGCTAACTTATCAACCACCAAATCATCTAATTCAAAACTCATATTAACATCCCTTAACTGTTTATTCTGTTAGCCGCGCTGGCGCGTTTTTTATTGGCATAGTTGGTTTGCGCCAGCTGCTTAATCGCCTGTTGTACGTATTGGCTTTTGTAGCCAAACAGCGGTGCGATCGGCAAGCTGTAACAGGCATCGCTAAAATCGGGGTGAATGCGGTAATGGCCGGGTTCGCCGCGGCCTGCCTCTAAAAACTGCCAGATTTTTTTCGCCAATAATTCAGCAATGATCGGGCTAAGCGCACGGTTTAAGCGCTGCATATCTTCTGCGCTCGAGCCATCTACAGTGCAAAGGGCAGGGTAAAGGGCAATATTTAGCTCCGCCAGCAATAGCACTAAAAACTCGGCCAAACTGCCTAAGTTCACTTCATCGCCGTCAATGCCTTGTACCGCCACATTCACTTGGCTGGGGGCAAAAGCGTTTTGCCCAGCGGGTAAGGTCAGCAATAAACCACCGCGCTGCTCGGCGGCCCAGGCGTCTTGTACAAAGCTAATCAGGCTTAATAAAAACCACCACGGCTGTTGGGCAAAGTGCTCAATGTAAGTCGCCTCAGTATTCACAGGCTGCGACACCAACAACCAATCGGTACTTGGTTTTAGGGGCTGCTTGAGGTTGAATTCACTCAATAAAGCTTCAGGCAGCGCCAATAAACGGCCGCGGCACCAGTTACTGGCCAGCTGTTTTGTGCTGGCATCAACCGTTTGAATAGGTGCGAGTATTTGGTTTTTTTCGCTTAAAGCATGCAGCGTAAAACAAGCGCACAATATGCGGCATAACGCGGGAATGGCGGCATTATCGTTTAGGCTGTGGCCGAGTAAATCGCGCTCAAGTTGCGAGAGTGGTCCAGCGATAAGTTGTGGATTAGCATCAGCCCTTTCTAGTTGCGCCAATACCCATGCACTGGCATTACCCAATTGCTGAATGAGTTTAACCAATACTTGTGGGTCGCTCATGGCGCCCGCTTCACGGCAACGGGCAGCGGCCAAGTTTAGCCAGTGGGCACGTACCTCGGGGTTTAAACCGAGTAGCGCCAACTGCCACTCACCTAATTGGCTGAGTTCGCTGTTAGCATTCAGTAGAGGCGCGCTTAGGCAATAGGCGTTTTTTGTTTCATTGACATCGCCAGCTGTATCGCAAACAGCACCCACCGCAATTGGCTGTAATAGTTTTTTAAGTGCAGGAACGGCAATCAATAATGGTGCAGCTTTATTAGCCGCTAAGCCGCCGCTAGACCAAAGCTGGCTAAGTAGTTGGCAATAGCCTTGCGCCACCTCATGGCTTAACAGGCTACTGGCTTGCGCGTGACTCGCCATGTTGCTGTCCTTATCAACGGCCACCATAGCTACTCCTGTGTCTCGGCTTGGGCGGCACTTGCCAGCAAACGGTACAGCTCATCAAGATCGCTAAACAGCGGTGGCGCACCTTCGATGGCATAACCTTCATTGCTGAGCTTGCTTAAAATCGCTTGGTCTAAGCTGTTGTCGCAATCATCCAAGGCTTGCTGGGCTTGAATTAGCTGTTGTTCGGAGAGTTGGCCTTCGATAAGGGCTTCACATAACAACTTAGCACTGTCTATTAGCCAGTTTGAGTGAGTTGTTGCCGCATCTGCTAATGCTTCTTCTCGAGCGATTTGATTCATCGTCAGATCATCAAACACAGGAACCATCAAATGTTCGATAGAGCTGAGATAAACTCCTCTTTGAACGGTTCCGACTGAATGGCGCACAAGCTGGTCAGAGAAATAGGATGATTTAAAAAATGCTTTAACAAAATAGTTTGGCAAATTCTGTGGAGTTACTTTTGCTATGCCCCTTGACATTATCCCTGCATTTTCAGGTTCTACTACTGCAGACAACCCAAGAGTGCCGACAACTGAAAAAATAACGTCACCACTGTTAGCCCAACAACTTTTACCAACTTTACTAGCATAGTCTTCAGCTAATCTTACTTGTCTAGCTTTATCGATGAGACCATCTTTAATTTCACTTGCTCTTAGATATATTGGCCCTTGACCATAAACAGGATTTCCATGGTCACCATCTGTTAGATTTAGAAATTCCTTTTTATCCCCAAGTTTAACAAAATCTTTACTCATCAAAAGCTTGTGATTTTCCAATAAATTATTTTGGTAGTGATTTTGGTCTAACCTATCACTGAGCAAATATGGGTTAACTCTTTTTGTTAACTTTTTTTCCCGTTTGCAGGGACCTAATTCTGAGATAATTTCCGCTTGAACTGATAAATAAATCCGCTTCGCCCAAGCGCGCAGTTGCTCGGCTTGGCGAACTTTATCCCCGATGTATTTTTGGGCCTTTTCTCCAAACTCAATAATAGGTATTGAATACAGTGCATCTTTGGCAATGTAATTAATAATTGTATTACTCGTTAGCCGATTCTTTAGTATTTGACCGTGTTTCGACTTTAAAAAAGCGAGTACATAATGTGAGTCTGCTCTTTTGGGATCTAGGGTCGCTTTGTATAGCGACCCGCTTATCATTAAGTTTTTTGGAAACTCTAATGGGACAATGCCCACTTTTGATACATTACCTTTTACTTCGACTAAAATTTCACCCGCTTTGCCTAATCCTTTCGGGTATCGGTCTTTGTAGTAAAGCGGAAGCTTATCAGCATCTTCGAAACTAATTGCGCCATTAGCATCAATCTGAGTTGGAGATAAAAACGGAAGCAATTCGGAGTTTTTCAAGCCATTAATTGAGTCGGTGCCATGATAAACAACTCGATAGCCTTCATTGACAAGGCTTCCAAAAGTCGTAACCGTACCTTTGGTTTCCATCTTTTCTAATGTATTTAATGCTGCAGGATTGTAGTATTCAGCATCAAGCCTATCGTCGATTTCCTGTAAAACGCGAACTTTATACATGACTACTCACCCCGCTTATAAGCCGACACAATCTTATCCAGATCGTTGGCGACACCGGCGTTATAGTCTTCGATATTGTTTTTCACTACGTAACCTAAGGTTTCGGCCACCGCCATAAACACCTCGGTTTGTGGTTCGGGTAAAAACTGCTCAGGTTGGCTCGGGTTAGCATGGCGTTTTTGCAGATACAAAATCGAGGTTTTTGCGCCAGTGCCAGAGAGTTTAAAGCAGTCGCTCGGCAGTGAAATTACCGCTTTGACGATGGCTTTACCGCCCACAAATTCGCCTGATTGTTCGTCTTTTTTGCCCATAATGTACTCGCGCACATACCTATCACCTGAGTTACATAAAATGCCGTCCGGCAGCACTATCATTAAGCGGCCACCGGGTTTAAGCAGTTGCAGGCAGCGGTCGATAAACAGCACCGCTGGGTCAATATTGGCGCCGACTTGTTTCCAGTTGCTTTTGCCATCGGGTTTGCTGCCAAGGGCTAGGCCTGAAGTGCTGGGGTGCAAACTGTAAACAGGGTTTTTATCACTGCCACCAGTTTTGCGTAAATCGGTACGGTAGCCGGCCCATTTGGGCGTGCCGTCGTCGTTAAGGTATAAATCGAAGGTATCGTCCCACTTCATTTTTAAGTGGTCGTAGTAAGCGTTGTAGCTCTCGACTACTTTTTCCGCTGGGCGAAAGCCACCCAGAATTTGCTCCATTTCTTCTTCATATTTTCGCTTTGATTCTTGAGCATTTTTGTCCTTACCGAACTTCGGTGTTCCGAAAGGTGGATTCGTGCAAATTAAATCAAAGCTATTTGGCTTTAAAGCTTGAGTACTTAACGAATTATAGGCATGAATTATCTTTGCTTTAGGGGCGTTTTGCAGCGCCATATTTACCCTTGCAAGCATAATCATATCAGTCGAATTATCAGCACCTGTAAACGAAGTGTCTCTTAAAGTTTGCTTTAGTTTTTCCTTTCCTATATCACTGAGGCCGCCTAATTGAGCGTCTACTAATCGGTCTATTTGGCTAAGAGCTACAGAACCAAATCCGAACGAACCACATGTTGGATCACAGAAATTAAAATCGCCATTTGTCAATTTCGCCATTGCTTCATCGTCATTAGAAATGTCATGAATGGCTATTTCCAGCATTGCTTGTTTTACTGGATTAGGGGTCAGATATACACCAAGCCCACCTTTAGACTCAAACTTAGCACGCAAAAATACATCGAAGACCCGACCTAATAAATCACCTGAAACATCACCAAGAGAGCCATGCTCTTTAACAACTTTCCCATCATTGGACGTTACTGGACCAAGGTTTTGGATAGCTTCAAGTAAATCAATATAATTTTCTGGAACGGATAGTTTTAGGTACTCATCTTCATCAAAAATACCATTTGGAGTGCCATCATCAGCCGTCACAATGTAGTCAGGATGAGACTTAAGTTCTTTAAATGCTGCTTTTATTTGTAAAACAGCTTTTTCGCCATTGATCTTCACATACCCGTGATCAAATATCGCGTTAAAAACGCAAGTGTTACCTTCATGGTCAACAAAAGTTAAATCTTTAGAATGGTGAACTCTAAAGCTTTCTAGAAAAAGAATTTTAGCAACTTCATAGATAATCGAATTCTTGTTTGTAACTTTATCTCTACGAACTCTGTAAACACTCTCATGAAAAGCATCGAAACGCTGCATTAAGCGGGTGTAAATGCGCATTGACCAACGAAAGGTTGGGTCGCGCTCTAGGCGGTCAAAGCTGCGCAATTCTTCAAGGCTTGGTAGGCTATCGACACCGTGGGTGCCGTCGGAGCCATCGGCACCAAATAACGCCAATATACGTTGGTTGCTGCCATCAGCCACCACCGCAAACACCGGCCAATCACCTTCAATGTCGCTTAGTAGCTGAAAGGCTAATTCATCAAACTTGGCAGTGTCGGCGGCGTATTCCCAATGGCCTTCGTTCAGCGCCACCAGCATAACCGGAGGCGTTAAATTACCTTCTACCAAGCCTTGAATAAGACCTGCTTTGGCAAATTCATGCTCGGGTAGCGTATTTAATGGCTGGGTAAATTCGGTATGTTGCACTACAAGCTGATTAAAGAGCTGTTCAAGCTGCTGCTTTGGGTCTGGTTTTTTTGCTTTTGCTTCTTTTGCCATGATGTTTATTTCATTCTTATGTTAAGTCGTTCAACGATGCCATTGGGTTGGTTGCGGGTGACTAAACCTGCAAATTCACCAACTCGCTAATTCACTAAAATCAGCAAGGGCCCTTTAATGTCTAACTGTGGGTGTTGCTGCGCCAATTTGCGTATTTGTTGCTCGCTGGTGGTAATACCTGCCGGGAGTTTTTTTAAAACCTGCCCCAAAGGCATACGGCCGCCGGCCTGTTGGAGTAATGAAACTAAATGCGCTGCAATATCAGGCGTAACTTGATAAGCCGCGGACGGCTCTTTTTGCTGATTGTTTAGCGGTAACGAGGCCAGCCAAAGTGCGACTTGCGTTTGATTAAAACTGAGAGATTGCCAGAGGCTATTATGTTCATAAAATACAAGTGCTGCACTTTTAGGTGCGACTTTGAGTTGTGAGATTAGCTGCGTGATTTCCATATTTGTAGTTTGCTCCATGCTAATAATCCTGACTAAGTTTTTTGGCTTGTACAGTTTGCTAGGCAACCTAGTCATCTAAATCACTTTGTTTAAACCGCCATGCATTCACGACAGAAAAAACCGGAAATTAACCACTGGAGGCGAACCGATAAATTGTGCGTTTATTGACGTTTAAGTATTCAGCCACTTCTTTGATAGTTAACACTTCATAACTTACTGACAAAATACTCTTATTTCTTCGAAAATATACACCTAAATGCAGTTTATTCTAGTGATTTTCTATGTCAATGTATTAGGCTAAGTTTTGCATGACGAATCTAGTAAGACTTTTAGTATTCGTATTTAAAGAATAAACACTGGATAAAGTTACCATAATGGTAAATAATATGATGAATGTAAGCGCCTATAATGGCTCCCCCCCAAACGAAGTGGGGGATAGAAGAATCTATATTTCAGGCGGGCCGCTTTATCCAATAGAGGACATAGTGGCATTACTTGATGCTGATGAGCGCCACACTATTTTGTGGACTCGGCAGTGTAAAAGCCATGTGCAGCAACTGGCTTATGAGATAGGCGACGTACAACAGCTAATCAAGCAAGCCGTTACTCAAGGGCGCTATTTAAATTCAGAGTGGTGTGCACAAAAACCGACAGGGCCTTGGGCTGCATGCGATGGTTACCGCTTACTTCGTGATGAATGGGTGGACCATGCGCATAAAGAAATGCGCTTTGAATACTATGTAAAATTTGCGATAGGTAAGACGGGCAAGCTTTTGCTGCTGGTGTCTTGCCATTTGTCGCATTAAGGATATGTGATGAAAACTCAAAATTGTCCAATTTGTGAGATGGGGCAGTTAACCAACCACAGTGAGTTGGTTGCTGTTGAGCATTTAGGCCAACAAGGCAATATTGAAAGCCAATATGCTGTATGCGATTGTTGCGGCAGTGAACAGGCTGGAACCGCTGAAGCACGTTTTAATAAGCGTGCCATGATTGCTTTTAAAAAGCAGGTACAAGGGTTACTAACAGGCGCAGAAGTTCAAGACCTGCGTAAACGCTGGGGCTTAAATCAATTGGAAGCGGCTAAAGTATTTGGTGGTGGTCCAGTCGCTTTTTCCAAATATGAAGCAAACGATGTGATGCAGTCAGATGCTATGGATAAATTATTAAGATTGTCAGCTGATGTACCAGGAGCTTTGGACAAGTTAATGGCGAATGCTGGGGTTTCACGTAAAACTGCTGCTGGATGGTCAAATTTAACAGTGGTTAACTTTAGAGCTCCTTCTCGTAAAACTAAAGTACTTCAATCACATACACTCGAAACTGAACACGAGGCACGTTATGCCTAAAGTAAGTAAAAAGTTACAGCAGGCAATAGATAGCTTGGTGATTCACGACGTATATTTAAAATCTAGCCAAGCATACTGTGCCGATGATTTTGATCCTAAGTCGACTGAAGTTGATTCTCTATTAATACAACAGATGCATGTGGTACACCGAAGTGAGCTTGTTCAAATTGATGGCGATGGCCAGCTTGTGCGTGTTTATATCCGTTTAGGTAATAGATGGGGTAGCCCAACCGAAAGTGATGAACCAGATATTAAAGCCTTTGTTGAAGCTGATTTTATTGCTGAATATCAATTAACTTCTGAACTTGAGCAAGAAGCTATTGATGAGTTTGCCTTAAAAAATGCCAGTTATCACGTATGGCCTTATTGGCGTGAGTTACTAAGCTCTCAATGTGAGCGTTTGCGCTTACCAAGAGTTGTATTACCTACCGTCCAATTCGCTAAGGAATAAGAGTCAACATTAAGGAACATATTTTCCTTTACGTATTCGCACCAACGTCCAATAAACGTCAAGGCTGAGCATTCAGCCCTTGATGAGCCAATCATTTTTGACACTCATACAAAGTTTTAAATTCACCCTCGTAGTACCCAAGACTATATTGTGAACTACACAATCAGCTAGTGGTTGTCTTAGATCGACTTAATGTAACAAGAAACAAGTTGCTACATCAGAAACTATCTAATTTTCCTTCAATTTATTGTTAGCAAAGGTTCAATTTTGCCACTTTTGACTTTCTCGACATTCTGATAAGTACTTAAATGGAAAAGGTCGCACTGTCGCAAGCTTGTTGCGTACGAAGTAACTCTTGGTTAAATCTAAACAAAGTTTCTTTAGTTCATCAGGACCTTCAAGGTACCTGATATGATTGAACTGTCCACGACTAAACTTAAAGCCGCCCTTCTCACTTCCAACAAAGTACGCAGACTGCTCTGCATCAAAAAAATGTCCAGTTAAAGCTTCTAGATATTCATTGTGTTCACCTTTCAGTGAATAATTTAGCATCACGCCAGTGTCTTCAAAGTAACCATCAATAAGAGCTTGTTCGGCGATGGAGCGATAACCGATATTGGCAGCTTTTAAGTCTTCTTTGTAAAATTCTCTCTGTATTGGATGTATTTCCAGCATAGACTTGAGTTTGTCATGAATTGGATCGCTTAAGTAATTAGAATCTGACAAATAGACATCGATAAATTCACGAGTTATGCCACGCTGATTACTAGCCTTCAGGTGATCAAGTACTTCAAAAAGGTTTTCTGCATCCGGAATAGCGGCGATTTCTTCATGAACAATGATGCAGATTTTAGGTGGTTGCTGCGCCATGTCTATCACATAGTTCAACGTTTCAAAATAACGCTGCTTTTCAGGCAATTCGATATTGAGTTCGTCAAAGTAAAACTCATTTTGTTGCTCATATTGAAAAGCACCATTGTCACATTTCAAAATATGGAAAATCGGCTCCTGGTATCGATACTTAGGATCTTCTCTCTCGACAAACCAATAATTCCCCTGCAAGTGTTGAATACTAAAACGGCCTTGCAAGCACTCTTGTTTGATTGCTATTTCCTTTACTACGGCATCAATAATTGGGTTTAACGCATTTCCTTTAAGCTTCGGACGCACAGAGGTTATCGTCGAGTTGTAGATACTTTGCGACACTCTATCTAATGAATAGAATACCGCTTTGGGATCTAATAGCTCTGCCTTTTCATAATCTTCGGCAGAGTCTAAAACCACAAGCAAAGGCTTTGAATTGTCAATTTCTGTCTGGTCAATAAACTCAACTTGAACTGGCCAATTTTGAAGTTTTAACTTCTCATAACCATCCTCTTTCAAGGATGCATTCACCACTTGGAGGCCACCAGCATCATCAATAACTTGATAAATACGCTGGTAAACTGCTTCTATATCACGTTTATTGTAGTGCTCACGCCAACTGGCCTCAATAGGTTTTAATTGCAGCGATAAATAACCTGAGAAATGCGTATTCATCAGCTCAACGAATTGATAAATGGCACCAGTTTTTGTCTTTTGCAACGATATTGGTTCTTGGCCTGAAATATCAATGGCATTGATAGTGAATTTTCTATTCCCTGGACTATAAACAATAAGGTTCCCATTTGGATTACGTCTCAATAATCCATTTTCCAGGTCGAATTCAAACCTGGCTTGCTTCTCAATGTATCCTTTGGGTTTATATACCGTTTCGGTAGGCGAAAATGTCGTACTATCCATGGAAATAAATAGAGATTTGAAGCGTACACTCTCTTTTAGATCAAACTTTAAACACTTGTACACTGTATGCTCAAAGAACCTATCTGGCTCGACAAAAAGAAACGTCTCACCAAGCCCGGAAAAAAACTGATTTGGCGCCACTTTGCCAAGAGCACGCACAAAAAGGCGCCCCAATAAAAGCTGGTCACAATCTTCAAACGTCACACGTTCAAACCCGATTTCTTCTGATTCAGGTTTAGTATTTTTTTGCTTGTCGCATAATACCCAATAGTAGCCTGAGTGTCGTATCAGCGCTTTGGGAGTAGACGATTGCTCGACTAAACTAAGTTGCTTAGCATAATCAACCTTCCCCTTGCTTTTATCTAATGTTGCTTTGTAAATAATGTACTTTTGGCATAACGCTTCAAAATTAAAGGTTAGGTCTATGAGAGTAGTTAAACTTCGGCTCATGTTCTTCACTCCACAAATTGGTTCAGCAGTTCGAGTAATTGGGTCATTGGCGGAACGTTATTAGTACCTGAGACACAGTTGATAATTCCTGGGATCTCGATAACGTCCGCTAGTTCTGGATTACAATGTTCAACAAACTCAACCTCATTACTCACGTATTTTCGTGAATTAATCCCTTCTGCTCCGCTCCAGATAGTATTGATATAAACAGCTTGTAAAAGCTTGTTTTCAAATTCAATGGGAGGCTTCATCCTAATTTGTTCCAATTTGGCCTGACATTTTTCTAAGGTGTTTTCATGAATCAAACAACTTAATTCTAAATCCCAGTGCTTAACGTCAATCAGCAAAATACGGTTGCCAAGTTCTATGTATCCATCAAACCACTCAACACATCCCTTCGGCATGGGTAAGATTTCGTAGCCAAACTTCATCAGAATTGCCCTTACAGCTTCTTCGCCAAGAGCACCCATATAAAGATCAAACATTGCCGGTGCTAACACAAACTGAGCACTATCAAATGAGGTAGCAAAGCCATTTACTTCAAAATGGGCCTTAACCAAAGAGTTCTGCACAAGCAAAGGTAATCTGGCCGAATGCTCTGACACTTCTCGTAACCCCGACATATCTGAAGGATTAACAAAAATTTCAGTGATACCTTTCTCATCGGAATAATCGATTTGATACAGATACTCCCCCAGTGGAGCTTGCACATCAACATAGTAACGAACATCTTCACCTGTTGGCGTTAACGACATGGTAGGCTTCTTAAGAATCCACAAACGCAACCTCTCATACTGACAAATTGCATTCTCATTTTGGTGTTCATAAACACTAGTTACTAACCTTTGGATATGTGCATAATTACGAGAAGCCCTTGGATGATAAGACATACATTGCTTTTCATGCTTATGTACTTTGTAGCGCTTCTTGATATTCGTAATTAATGCTTGATACTCGTACGACAAATATGAAAGATTACGACTGTCTTTAGCCAATGTTTCGATAAAATCAGCAGTCGCGTCATACATAATAGTGATTTCAGCTTGCTTCCACTCAGTGCGACACATTCGACCAAGCGCTTGCTCTATGAAACGATAAACTGCATATCGGTAATCTTCACTACTCTTGTAGGTGCTGATCATCGATCCTACCGCAAAGCTATTGACCTTGGGTGAAATGAGATACTTGAGTTTATCTTTAACTTCGTTAGCAACGACAATGCCTTTTTCGTGAAGCATTAGTGCATCGTGGATGTTCTTTTTAATGGCAAGATCTCGCTCCTTCCCAACCAGGTCCTCGCCAATTCGGCTACCAATCAAGCTCATGGGTTGTTCTAGATAGATAGAATCAATATCCGTTTTGTATTGGAATGGTTCACTCCCCTCGGGACCTACATAAGTTAATGAATGGTTTTCACCAATTTTGTACGAAGGAGATAACCCAGCTCCAGTGGCCTGATAGTTGGTTATTACCACAACTTTTTCCGCGGTATTTTCCAACAGGTTTAATATTGCTTGGAACTTATCATTCCTGAACGAAGCAGCATTGATATTCTCAAAAATTATAACTCCGTACTTTTGGCCAACTCTAACCATAAAATGGATAAACTCAGGATTTTTATAACTTTTATTCAGCATGCAAAAATGGTATCGATTGCTTGAATGTAATGAAAACTGACGAATGGACTCAACCAGCTTATTAGCTCGATTTACGGCAAACTTTAATTGCCCCGGCTTCACGCTTAATAGTTGACACAACTCATTTTCAAGTAATGCTGGCTGGATCCTTATTCCTCTGAATTCTTGATATAAATCTTCAATACCCCCCCAATTCACACGCTCAGAGATACCTTGTACACAAACCTGAATCTGGTTTTCCTCGTACCTTCGCTTGTCACTATACTCTGCCTGTATGGCCGATTTCTGTATAGGATTGAGAAGAACCAAGTGTTCAGAAATAGCATCGCTTAGATACTCTAGGTCAAAGTTATGGATTGCGGTACGGCTTGTGGCTGTTGCGCTAATGCCAAGGACCCTAGCCCCAGCCAAAACCCAGTGTGCAAGCAAGCCTGTTGAAGTTAACGCTAAATCAAACGTGTAAGCACTAGCTGTATTGTCTGTGTCATTGTATCTAGTAATGTTAGCGATTTCGAAACCACTATCGTGGAAACTATAAGCTTTATGTTCGTTTTGAACTTTGAAGCTCAGCCTGGTAGAGATTAACGACATGATACTTGGAGTGAGCTCAACCAACCCTAAGTTATTGAGTACTTTACCTACTAAATTCTCTGTGGTGTAGGTTTTTGAATCCTCTAAACTCTCTAAGTTCTGTTTTAGCTTAAGAATGGCACTTAGCATTCCGTTGCAAAATGTTCTAACAAGCTGTGCGCCATTATTTATAAATTGTATTGCACTTTCATTGCCACCGGGACCAATCTCATGGCTACCAGACACATGGTCAAAATGTGACCGCAGTAGATCGTGCTTAAAGTTGATAGCATGAATCGACATTCTGTCGGAAAGTAGCGTGAATATCCGCCTTTGGTTTTCACCACCCTTCTGTATAGTTGCATCCGTGATAAAAGGACGATAATTAACAAACCATTTGTTTTCATATTCCTTAAGCGCATGACGAAAACGATCAAAACACTTATCAACGCCATTAAACTCAGGAGAACCATGAATTCTGAAGCTATCAAAACTCGAATAAAACTTGCGAGTTAGATCAATGATATCGTAGTCAGAGACAGTGTTGATTAAATGAGTAAGAAACTCACCTTGTTGACGATCAAACTCATCGAGTATCAACAGTGAGTTTTCAAGAAAATCACTCACTCTGTAGCTTTTATCAATGCCATGCCACGGGTAGAGCAACTTAGATGTGGTTAAAAAGAGTACCTGAGTTTTATCCTGTTCGATCCTTCTTGCCGGGAATATACGATCTAGTATTTCGTGTACATTCACACGTTGGATTTCTTTCCCTTTAAAGCATGCTCTTAGTAATGTGAAAACCTTACTGTGCTGAACACGTAATTCTTCATCAAATACTGAAGTATTACTGCTGCACTTCACTTGATTTAACAACTCGACCTTATCAAGTATTGTTTTAATTTCTCTTTGCTGTTGTATATCGAGCATCTCGAATATTGTAGCCCAATCCTCAACTGATAATTCAGCAATGGCGGTATCTTGGGCTGGAATCCAAATGACGTTGCGTTTCAATTTTTCTTTTTGTATGTCACTAAGCGTCGCTTTTTCATCGATTCGCTCAAGCAAAGCTTCGTACGCCTCCTTCACGTTAACTCTTAAATTCGTTGCGTAAATAAGTGTTAATCGCGAATCAGCTAAAAGATGTTCAAGTTGAAGTTCTGTAGCTTGATAGGTCTTTCCAAGACCGGTCGGGGCATCAATAACGGCCAAAAAACCGTCCTTTGACTGACAAGTTTCAGGACCTGCCATCTCTAGAAATGTGTGTAGTAATGCACTCATAACCCTCGCCCCATAATCACCCCCTAGTAATTAGCAACCTATCAACTTGACGGAAGAATAACCAAGCCATAATATGTCGCTACTGTTGACAGGTAAATACTGAATACATATACACGTAGCATAACTAGACAGGAATTGATTTATGAGTAAATGGCCAATACGATGGGATCTACTTTCGCGTTACCGACTGATAGAAGTCATTGCGCTATGGGAAGGTAGGTTAACAACCAACCATTTAATTCAAAGTTTTGGTATTGGCAGACAGCAAGCTTCAAAAGACATTAATACCTATTTAGCAGATATTGCACCAGGTAACCTTGTCTATGACAAATGGTTAAAAGGCTACAAACCTTGTAAAAGCTTCATCCCAAAGTTAACGAGCGGACACGCCGATGAATATTTACATATCCTCTCACGCACAGAAGATATGAGCATTACCTTTAAAGAACTAGATATGGGTTTTAATAACACGACAATGGTCAGGCCCGTAACACGTAACATTGCACCAGAGATTCTTCGCCCTCTATTGCAAGCCATTAGAGAAAAAAAACGTGTCGATATAAGCTACATATCTCTCAGTAACGGGGAACAAATAGAACGAATTATCTCCCCCCATACACTAGTATGTACACCATTACGTTGGCATGTTCGGGCATATTGCGAACATGCAAAAGGCTTTCGAGATTTCGTGCTCAGCCGAATTAGAGGCATTCCAATTATTGAAAGTAATAAAGTAATAGGTAAGAAGCAAGATGACTTGTGGAACACTTCAATTACAATTGAAATAATACCTGATCCAAGATTATCCGATGCACAGGCCTTGGTTATTGCCCAAGACTATGGGATGAAAGATGGTATCCTTAAAATACCGACCAATGCCTCATTGATTCGCTACGTTATAAATGCTTACAACATCGATATTAATACTCTGGATTCAAATCCTAAAGGGCAGCAAATTATTGTAAGAAATTTAGATGAGCTTAAGTCCTTTTTGCCAACCTATAAATAGCCCATAGCTACTCTCGTAGTTTGCTCATAATTTAGGTCAGCTAACAATGAAACCAATTTAGACCTATGTCAAGTTCAAGGCTCGCGCACAGTAACAGGGAGGCACGAACAACCATAAAGCACTAAATAGTATTAAATCAAAGGAGCTGAATTATAATTTTGTAACAGAATCAAAAGCTGGAATAATAGATGGCAAAAATTCCGTCCAGCTTTGATGCACCTCCTCAAATTACTTTGAGAAGTATTGCTGAGCTAAATTACATGCGTTTTCATTATAAAATTCTATCACCAAAGACCAATCCTAGAACGATAGTTAAAAATACCAAACCTGGTTAACCTTATGATTAATTGATAAAACAAAAAGATTGTTCATCTTTGTATCATGTAACAAATTCGGCAATTTGTCTTAAATTACCTTAAAGTTACTTATAAATTGATTATGATCCAAAATGATATGAAGTTAATGCATCGTTATTAGTAGGGTAGTAACAAGCCATATCAATCCACTTTATAGTACTTTTTAGCCTAATTAATCTCATAGCAAAACTTCAAAATTTCCATTCTATTTGAAAAATCAGAGTCTACTAATAGATTCCATGGCAAAAAGGTCATGGTCACCTTTTGGTCACCATTTGGTCACCATTTACGAAATTGAAGTTTTACGGACTAAGGAATTGATACTGTAAAGGTGACTAAAAATTTGATAAAATCTAGAAAAGACAAAGGCCTAGCATTACTGCTAGGCCTTCTAAATTTGGCAGGGGTGGCAGGACTCGAACCCGCAACCATCGGTTTTGGAGACCGCTGTTCTACCAATTGGAACTACACCCCTGTTGACGAGGGGCATTATGCTAAACCCCCTTCCAAAGGTAAAGTACTTTTTCAAATAAAGTGCTCAATTGCAGTTTTTTCACACAAGTAAGCCGTTCAAAGGCATTTATGAGTAGCTTATGCTTTTACAGGATACCAGTGGACATTGATTAATTTCGATTGTGATATGGCTAAGTTGCGAAAACTTACTTTCAAGTTGTTGCTTTAATTGCACAGCATCAATGTCACTATGGACTAGTAACGAGACAATCGCAGCATAATGTTCAGCGCTTACCTTCCAAATATGAAGATCAGTAACAATAACGCCATCATGCTCGAGGAAGTGTTTTATTCGTGACTTCTTGTCCAACCCGATTGAATTATCAAGCAAGATTGGACTCGTTTGCTTCATTAACCCCCATGCCCAACGTGTAATAATCACTGCGCCAAGTATACCCATAACAGGATCGAGGAATGTCAGTCCCATATATTTACCAAAGACTAGCGCCACAATGGCTAAAACAGACGTTAAGGCATCTGCAAGTACATGGAAATAAGCAGCTCTTAAATTATGATCATGATGATGTACTGCCTCATGCTCATGCTCATGCTCATGCTCATGCTCATGCTCATGCTCATGCTCATGCTCATGCTCATGCTCAGCGTGATGATGATCATGACTATGATGATCTTTCAATAAAAATACACTAACAATATTGACTGTAAGACCGATAAAAGCAACAAAGATAGCTTGGTTAAAATAGATTTGTTCTGGATTGATAATTCTGACTAATGATTCTACTAACATTATCAATGCAACCATACCTAAAGCGATGGCACTGGTGAAGCCCCCCAGAACACTAACTTTACCGGTTCCAAAAGAAAACTGGGGGTTATCAGCATTTTTGCGGGAATATCGATAGGCAAATAAAGTAATCATAAATGCTGCAGCATGAGTACCCATATGCCAACCATCAGCCAATAATGCCATTGAACCATAAATGGAGCCGGCAATAATCTCAGCTAACATAGTAATAATGGTTAAAATAAGTACGTAAAGGGTATTCCGCTCACCATCAGAGTTCTGATGACTGAATTGATGATGGTGTTGCCATTGTTTTACTGGATGAGATTGAGACGTCATTGAGGCACTTAGATGAGCAAATTAGAGTGACATTATCTATGTATTATCGATTAAATATCAAGTCAAAAGCATATTAAGTCGTATCCCATTTGCATAAACAACAGTAATTGTTTCTATTGATACATGAATCAATTAATGAGGAACATATCGACCTAATGCTGATCTCACGCTTTCTAACATATCAAATAATAGACACAAAAGCATTAGCGATATAATAGCGATCTGTCTCACACTCATTTAAGTGATTAAGTCGCCTAGAAATGACCGACTCTCGCATGGGCATATCATCCACACGGGTCAATGGTTTAGGTCCAAGAACGGCTTTAAATCTCAAATTACAGACGTAAAAAAAACCGCTACATAATAGCGGGCTGTTTCACGACTCTTTCATGTCAATTAGGCGCCTGGAGATGACCGACTCTCGCATGGGCATACTGGCCACACTGACTAATTGCTTAGGTTTAAGGCACAAAACAAAAAGGCCACTCGAGTAGAGTGGCCTTGCTGTTTTATTAGGCGCCTGGAAATGACCTACTCTCGCATGGGCATATCATCCACACGGGTTAATGGCTTAGGCCCAAGAACGGCTCTCAGGCACAAATTACAGACGTAAAAAAGCCCGCTACATAATAGCGGGCTGCTTCACGACTCTTTCAAGTCAATTAGGTGCCTGGAACTGACCCTCTCTCGCATGGGCATATCATCCATACTGACTAATTACTTAGGTTTAAGACACAAAACAAAAAGGCCACCTTATTAAGGTGGCCTTGCTGTTTTATTAGGCGCCTGGAAATGACCTACTCTCGCATGGGGAGACCCCACACTACCATCGGCGATACTGTGTTTCACTTCTGAGTTCGGAATGGGATCAGGTGGTGCCACAGCTCTATGGTTTCCAGACAAATTTT
>Ga0208031_1000090_pt1 | contig 33720 bp, 31 predicted proteins | sample MalvirAntarct_38_FD_184252 | JGI IMG/M metagenome (GOLD analysis project Ga0208031, IMG submission 184252) | Marine viral communities from the Global Malaspina Expedition - Malaspina viral metaG Antarct_38 (SPAdes) (version 2) | ecosystem: Environmental > Aquatic > Marine > Oceanic | place...
CTCTTGTCGGTTGGTTATGTGTTGGCCTGGCACCCATTGCTCCACCATGGAAAACAAGGGGCCAATTGTTACACCCAACCGGCCAAGATAATTGTCGCTAACCGGTCATCCTAATTGTCGCCGAACACCTATCCTGAGCTATTCGATATTTATAAACAGTTGAGGGCTCTGAGGAATATCGAGTCACCTCGTTTTCAACAACCCAACCTAGATCACATGTTTCATGCGGCGTTTGAGTCACAAAAAAGGGGCGGAACTCCCAACCAGCGTTTGACAAGCCTGGATGTGTGCACGCATAAAAAAGCACTGCGTAGCCGTGAAACGATACTTACCAATTGGTTCCCGCCTGCTTGGCCTCAGTACCTCAGCGCTTTGGACATGCCAGACCCTCCGCATGTCCCACAGAAAGAAACCGTCCTTACTTTCATTGCTATTGCGATCCGGCGCATTTTGCGTTGGCAGCGAGATGTGATTGGCATTCCGCATCGTTTGAACTGGTACGATATTCGTTCCATTCGCCCTGAGCAGGTAAGAAATGGTTCGCTACCCTGCGTCTTATGCATGGCATTCAGTTTCTGGTGCCGTGCGATCGCGCTCAAATTCGTTGACCCCGACCTGGGCGGAGAACCCGGGGATCATGAGATATGCCGGTTCGTTCACTATTCCCGATATCCCAATATCCCTGAAGGCGTTTATTTAGAAGACCACCAAGGTGGGTTCTATCGCCCCTCGAAGAGCTTCGAGCGCTGGCTCTTTATGCGCTCGTCCGATTTTGCGTTTATGGAGTTTGTAAGGCTGGCATCTTGGATCTATGAGAGGTCAGCAATTGAGAAAGCCCAATTCCGGCAAACCTCCTACCCACTCAGCGAGAAATTCGAACGCCCCACTCTGCCATCGGAAATTCTGGAAGTCAGATGGCGAAAAAATAAACTGCAAGCGGTGTTCTGGCCTGAGTCGCCCTTAAACGATGCTGTGCTGTCTGAAGGTGAGGTTCGGAATGTTCAGCGCTGTGCGGCCTTTTTAAGTTGCGACTGCCATCGCATATGGTCAGTAGATTCAGACCCTGAGTGTCTTGATCGCAACACGATAGCTCGGCTAGTCGACGAAATTCTGCCCAACTCAAAAATGCGCCCTTACCTCTATCCCTGGACTGACCACTACCCCGTGAACAGTCCCTCGATAGCAATAATCCGATCTGAGAATGACATGCGGGTGGTCGTTCGAAATGGGGTTTGAATTTAGCAAATTTATCCACGTGGGTTTCCAATGAGAGCTTTTCAAAAATGACCGATAACCTGGACTTAAACGACCCGAATGTATCGAAGGTTGCACTAAAAATTTTCTTCCGTATCAGCGAGGCTTGGGGACTCAAATCCGAAGAGGAGCAAGCATTACTCGGCAACCCTAGCCCAGAAACCATCGATCTGTGGCGTAATGAGGCTGGGCCTATAGCTCCAGCTGAAACCATCATGCAAATTTCCTATGTGTTGGGAATCTATAAATCGCTGCGAATTCTCTTCCCAACTGAGGATCGCGCCAACGAGTGGCCGCACAAACCAAATCGCGCTTTTGGAGGGAAATCGGCTTTGAAGGTGATGCTCTCTGGCGGTTTGGCTGATGTTCGCAGCTACCTTGCCGCACACGTGAACAGCTGACTCAGGTCAACTTGACCCGAGGTAACCGGATTTCGTTTCTTTTATAACTTAAACCTCTGGCCTCGGTTGATCTGCACATTAAATTTCAAGGTTTCACCTAATTTGATACCAGTGGGTCAGTGATAAATCCTCATCGACAAGCCTCCTCTAGAGCGAGAGGAATGCGGGGACGATCGTTTAAAACTAATCAGGATCAGGAATCTAGTGGATCGTAGATTTTATTGATAATGGTCGAAACGATTTCAAATATCCCCTCAACCTGACGATCCAACATACTTGAACCATGGGCGTGTTCATTGCGGATGGGCGGTAAGTTCTCTGCGAGAACAGAGAGATAATCGTAGTCGAACGCGTACCTCTCCAGGTCAATATCGTCGGGCTCATAGGAATATTCCTTCAGCCCTTCAGCCTTCATTTTTTCAATTACCTCCAACTGGAACATCTCCTGTGAATGCATTTTCCTCCGATGCCACCAAAGATCGAAATCTGAATTTCTAACATATTGGTGATACGCCAGATATTTAATACAGGCAGCTAACCCGGGCCGAAGACCCTGATTGCGCGCAAACCTCCCAAGCTTTTTCTGCCCAAATCTTTCCTTTACAGCAAACTCAAGAACTATCAGTGCCTGGTGCTGCGCAACCATATAAAAACGGTAGACCGCCCAAGCATGAAGGTAGAGATTCCGAGCCACCTCGTACTGTGTAATGACTGACTCTGGCACGCCATCATGCAGGGCATAGTGGGCAATCCTCGCGTGATGTTCCTCGACTGAACGGTCATCCATTACCTGACGAATATCTGCCTGAAAAAGGTTGTCAATCGAACGAAATTCGTCCCCTGGCATACTTCAAGACTCCGATTTAATGAGACCCGTATTTAAGCAACGAGTCATAGCAGCGCGCCCGTTCTTATTTCCATGATACTGAGTGCCAAAGCCAGTGTGGAATAGACTTAGCTGTCAGTAGTGGACACTCCGGACTTTCAATTGGGCTTACCCCACTCTAGTGGAACCTCTTGGCCCATGATTAAAGTATAGGAGGGCGCGCCACGTGAAACGGTCCCCGCTTGAGGCTAGTGCGGTCACGCTTAGTGGGGAGGTCCAGTGGCGGGATTTCTCCAACTCTCTGGATCGGCCTAATATGAAGTCAGGCTCTTCTTGATGCTTATATATTAGAACTTCGAACTAGTGGTTAGGGTAGCTCCCAAACCAAGCAGTTGCTGAGCGCTTTTGTCCAAAAAGTGACAAACTCTTTTAAAACGACTAGCTTGCCTAGTGTCGGCGTTGATCAGAAAAGACCCTTCCTCTTCACTGATGGGTCGTCATATTTTAAATTTTCAGCGATCACAGGAAGTCATGGATTGAAACAGTTTTTAGGATACGCAGCGATCGTGGTTCTTGGGATGTTTACAGTGAATTACTGGTTAACGGACAAGTTCGAACTACGTGAACCGCTTGTTGGCTGCTGGCCTTTACTTGATCCAATTATCGGATTCTGTCTCTAATGGACCAACGGCTCCTTACATCGATCTTTCTTCTCGCTTCTGGCCCCATCGCAGCATCAAGTTTTGCAATTAAGGCGAACTACTCAACGGCTATCGGTCTTCCGGTTCCTGACAAAAACGGAGATATGATCACTTCAGTCGGATCCGGCCTGGATATTTCAAGCAGAAGCGAATGTTTATCCGCACTCCGCAGTGAGCTTGTTGAAGGCATCGCCACGGGCTATGGCCTTGACTATGGAGCCCATCACGTTGTTCTTAAGTGCACTGAGTACTGGGAATACGAAAACTGCTCAAGAACCTTGCCTGGCTGCATTGGTTCCGCTGAATTTGGAAACGCGAACCACATCCAGATTTACTATGACGGCGCAATTATTGAGCCCTATCTGAGGTTTTCGAGCCAGCCACACGAAGTTGTCAAAACAGTAATGTATGGGGCTGACGAAGATGGCGATGGAAATTTAGACATCGGGATGGGTACTCAAGTCCAATTCTCTTTACCCACCAAATTGCGCAGCCGTGGCGTTCCCGAGCAGTGCTCAGAATTTATCGAAACCCAAATCTTCGAAGAAGTAGTCCGCCAAAATTATTTCACTGATAGGCGCACGAGAGCATATAAGGTCGACTGCTTTCAGGTCGGAAGGTCTGGCAGAGTCACGGGCCTCGCTTCTAGGGTTTTTCGCAGGCCCAATCAATAAGAACAACAGATCTCACCCAGATCATTTGCTTCCTATGGAATCATGAGCTTTTCTGCCTAGGCTTCTGATAATAGCTTCGCAAATGCCTCGCCGCCTTTTGCTGCAAACACGCCTAGAGATAAAATCAAAGTTCCTTCCTGTAAAGCATTCTTAAGTTGGTCTCTAGTTCTGTGCTATGTCGCTCTCAGCCGATGATGTGCTGTCGATTCCGCCCTCCTTTAGACGGCGCTCTTCTTCCAACTGCCGGCGCACATCAGATAGCGATGAAGCGATGATTCCTGTGGGCACTGCAATCATGCCCAGCCCAACCATTAGAATTCCAAATGTAAATAAACGACCTCCTCCAGTTATGGGATAAATATCCCCATATCCAACAGTAGTCAGCGTTGCAACTGCCCACCATAGCGCGTCAAATATCGAACGAAAGACCTCGGGCTGGGCTTCGTTTTCGAAGTGATAGATACCCACGGCAGCAAGGAATAGAAGCACAAAGCTCGCAATTGTAAAAATGACCAGCTCTTCCTTAGCGAGGTACATGGCGCGCACAAATCGGAGAATAGCCAAGTTGTAGCGGGCGAGCTTCAGGATCCGAAGCAGGCGCAACAGGCGGACTAACCGCAAGCTGCGTAGATCGAAGAAAAAGCCAAGATAAAATGGCAAGATTGCAAGAAGGTCCACCAACCCATAGAAGCTGAAAATGAAGCGTAGCCTCTGGGGAGACGTGTATATCCGGCAGAGGTACTCAATCGAAAAAAGGCCTACAACGACTATCTCTGAATAGTAGAGAAATGCCCTAGTCATTGATGAGAGGCCTGGCAGGGTTTCAATTGAAAAGGTGACGACTGAAAAGAGGATCAGCCCTGCAATTGACCAAGCGAAGAAGGGACGATCAAGAATTGCCGTTTTGTTGTTGCTCACTTTATTGTTCCCTCACCGGACTTCGAAAAGAGGTTGAGTCGCAGCTGTCTCCTCGCATTGTGAAACCCCGCCTCGAGCGATCGACAGGTTCTCGATAGATAAATCTTTCGAGACGGTACAACACTGACGAATCATTGCAAGTTTGTTAGCCTGCTATAAGCTTACTGAAGTGACCTTCCAAAAATAGTGGAACTAGGAGTAGTCAATGGAAGTGACGGTGTTGTTGGGTGCATTAGTGTTCATTGCCCTTGCGTCCTATTTTTTTGGAGAAAAGCCTTCCTCAAAGAAACCCTCAACGAGGTCCCCAAAAGTCGGAAAAGGCCAGTACGGAGCGAAGCTATCCACTGTGAAGCGCGCCACACGCAATGGAACTAAAACCAAAACAGATCATCGTGAGGTTCTCGGTTCTACGGAAATTGACGATGATGGTTTAGCTACCTTCACCATTTCAGTTGGCCAGCAGGAAGAAAGCAGTCGAAACCGAAATCCAGGCCGTTGGATCCCTCCTGGAGAAGAAATAGAAGTTGCTGGCCATACCACCAAGGATGGCAATTTCTATTTTGGGGGAAGATTAAGCGCCACAAACCAGTTTGGTTCCGAAGCGTCACTCATTGATGAAACCTTGAAGGTTGAGAAGGCAACTTGCCGTGAGTCTGACCAATCGTTGGGGTATTGGCCAAAGTACAATCGGCTCTCCCCCAGGTGCAGGGGGGCCTACCTTGATTGGTTATCATCGACACGGGATGATCCGAATACCCCCATCGGCTACGTCTTCCTATATTTTTATGGATTGGAGCGTCGAATTGTCGTCGATTCAGTTGAATCCAATCAGGTCGGTGATGAGGACTTCAAAGGAATTGCACAGGAGATCCGGCGACTGCTCGACGTTTATGGCAAGAACCCGGCTTTCAGGAACTATGCTTTCCGTTTATTAGAATGGATGAAGCTTTTGCGCCCTAAACAGGTGTCGATTTCAAGTAATGAGGTCTCTGAGCATAACCTCAGGCTCTTGTTCTCGATCCATGCCGGAAAGCTTGTGGCGGCCGGCCAACTAATTCCACCGCAAATGGCTTATGTGTGGTTGAATTTTACCGACTTCATTCCGAAAACACCTGCACGGCGATGCCGCAGTGATTTTAAAAAGCTCTTCTCGAAACTCTATTGTGACCAATTTGCTGATGGTCTGAAGATTAAACCCAACAAAACCTTTGTGCAGCCTTCATATCGACCAGCGAGTGGTTCATTGTCGCATACCACCCTCGATGACACTCGGGTACCTGACCCGACTGCACTCAAATCCGTGGCGAATAAGCTTATAAAAGTTGCGGAACAGGCCTCCGAAAAGCTCGACTCATACAGTCGTTATTTGGGAAAGGAGGGAAACTCTCGGGATGATATTGAGGCCGTGCTCCTACTACCTGAGGAGATATCAGACTCATCCAACTCCGATCTCCTATCATCATTCTCAGATTGGTCAGAAAGGGTCATAGCTGACAACAAAGGTTTGGTGTCCTTCCAGGAGCTTTGGGCGCAGCTATCCGACACGCCAGCCGAGAAGGTAAACAAAAAGGAGGTTGAGGTTTTACAAGGTGTTCTGGACAGAACGGGTTTCGGCATAGCCCCAGACCCACGCTTTCATCATGCCAAGCCTCAACCTACTGGTAACGTGGTTTTGTTTTCTGGTGGCCATAAACAGTTAGAAGAACCCAGTGACACATTTAATGAGGTGGGCATGGCCCTTAGACTCGGTGCCATGGTTGCGAAAATCGATGATCACGTGCATGAGGCCGAGGTTAGTGTTTTAGAGAATCTCATTAATAACCGTCCGGGGCTAACGGAACCGGCTAAAGCAAGCCTACATGCTTACCTCACCTGGCGGCTGAGTTCACCGCAGAACACCGCCAGTTTGAAGAAGCAGATTGAGAATCTTAGTCAGGATGGGAAACACGGTATTAGTAAGATTCTGGTCAGTGTCGCTCTGGCGGACGGCAGAATCAGTCCGGATGAAATTAGGCAGATGGAAAAACTCTACACTAGCCTTGGGTTGGATAAGGCATTGGTCTCCAGTGATATTCATGGCTTAACAACCGCTAGAGCGCCGGAGAGCCCAGCCGCTTTCACTTCTCCAAAAGCTGTCGGCTTCGAGCTTAATGCGAGTGTTTTGGCGCTGCATGAATCAGAGACAAAGGATGTGCAGAGCATTCTCGGCTCCATTTTTACAGAGTCTGATGAGGAGGAATCAACGGTAACTGAGCCGGAATCCGCAAAAGAGGATTTGCCTGTGGATGATGATCACGGACTGGATCCAGCGCATCGAAAGCTGTTTGAGAAACTGATCACCCAAGAGAAATGGAGCCGCACAGAACTTGAGTCGATGTGCAATGGGCTAGGGCTGATGGTGGACGGAGCCCTTGAGACGATCAACGATTGGTCGTTTGAGGTATTGGATGAACCAGTTCTGGAAGACGATGGCGACATTTACGTCATGCTTGATGTGGCCGAAGACATCGAACAAACCGTTAAGGAATAATTGCTCATGAGTGATAAACGTATCAGGCCCAAGGAACGAGATTCGATTATCCAATCGCTCAAATCAGGGGTAACGCCAAAGGTCGGAATCCAGCATATTCAAGTCGGGCGAGTAAACGAAATAAAGGCTCTGTACCGCGATATTGAGCGAGTTACTGATGGCGGTTCCGCTTTTCGTTTAATCATTGGGGAGTACGGCTCAGGCAAGACCTTTTTCCTAAGTGTTGTGCGAAGCATCGCCTTGGAACGGAAAATGGTGTCGGTGAACGCTGATCTGTCACCAGATCGGCGAATCCATGCGTCATCGGGCCAGGCACGCAACTTATATTCGGAACTCATGCGGAACATGTCGACCCGAAACAAGCCTGATGGGAACGCTCTGACAAGCGTTGTCGAGCGCTTCGTCACGCAAGCTCGAAAAGAGGCATCCGCTAAGAATGAGTCAGTGAATGACGTAATTCATGAGAAGCTGGCGAAACTTTCTGAAATGGTTGGTGGTTATGATTTTGCGTCTGTTGTCGAAGCGTATTGGAACGGCCATGAACAGGGTAACGATGATTTAAAGACAAATGCTATTCGATGGTTGAGAGGTGAGTACTCCACCAAAACGGATGCCCGCCGTGATCTTGGCGTCCGAACAATCATTGATGACTCCAGTTTCTATGACTCGCTTAAATTGATGGGCCTGTTCGTTCAGCAGGCTGGATATAGCGGGCTCTTGGTGAACCTCGATGAGATGGTTAATCTCTACAAATTAAATTCTACCCAAGCTCGAACTTCGAACTACGAGCAAATTCTCAGGATGCTTAATGATTGCTTGCAGGGCTCTGTTGAGGGGCTCGGCTTTCTGCTCGGGGGCACGCCCGAGTTCCTTTTGGATCCACGAAAAGGACTCTATAGTTATGAAGCTCTTCAATCGAGGCTAGCTGAAAACAGCTTCGCTCAGCGAGCCGGTGTGACAGACTATTCATCCCCTGCCCTGCATCTCGCAAGCCTGACCCCGGAAGAGTTATATATTCTTCTCCGAAACCTGCGGCATGTATTCGCCAGCGGGGACCAGGAACAATATCTCGTTCCGGACGATGCCCTTGAATCATTTCTGAATCATTGTCATCAGAACATTGGCGAGTCTTACTTCAGGACACCACGAAGCATCATAAAAGCGTTCCTGGACATGCTGTCGATTGTGGACCAGAACCCACAGATACAGTGGTCGGATCTGGTAGCCAATATCGAGCTTGAGCCTGATCTGCCTAGCGATGTGGATACCGAGATCGATGTGAATGAAGGGGCTCAGGATTCGCAGGATCCTCCGTCAAATGATGATGGACTTGCCGGATTCAAAATTTAATGGACGAATATCAGAAACTGGACAGACGAATTCAGAAATGGATCTTCAAACAAGGCTGGCCCGATCTGAGAGAGATCCAAAAAAAGGCCGTTGACCCAGTTCTGTCCGGAAATACAGATGTCCTGATCAGCGCTACAACCGCAGCGGGTAAAACGGAGGCGTTCTTCCTGCCCGCTATGACAGCCGTAGCGAATCAAGAAGAGGGCTTCGGCATCCTCTACCTGAGTCCACTTAAAGCGTTGATTAACGATCAGTACCGTCGTTTGGACATCCTTTGCGATATGATGGAAATGCCCGTCACCCCTTGGCATGGAGACGCTCCGCAAGGTTTGAAGAATCGTGCTCGGAAGACTCCTTCTGGCATCCTTTTGATCACGCCCGAATCTTTGGAAGCAATGCTTATTAAGCATGCTGGATGGTGTCGCCAGGCTTTCGCTCACACGCAATATATTGTAATCGACGAATTTCACGCGTTCATCGGCACTGAGCGCGGCCAGCAGCTTTTATCCCTGCTCAATCGTTTGGAACACATGCTTGGTCGTATGGGAAATCCAATTCCAAGGGTTGCCCTTAGTGCGACTCTCGGAAACCTGGAATCTGTTCCGGCTTCCTTGCGCCCGAATGGCACTATGTCCTGTGTCACGATTACTAATTCTCAGAGCCAGGCAACGCTCAAAATGCAGGTTAAGGGATATCGTGATCCGATCGACCTTAAGCCAAACGATCCTCGGACGCCTGCGGAATACCGAATCTGTGAGGAACTTTACACTCTTTGCAGAGGCGGCTCTCACTTGGTTTTTGCGAACAGTCGACAACGAACAGAAGCCATCGCAGCTCGACTAAGCGACTTCTCCGAAAGCGCTGTAGTTCCAAATGAGTTCTTTCCGCATCACGGGTCTTTGTCTAGAGAACTTCGAGAAGGGCTCGAGTCTCGCCTACAGAAAGATACCTTGCCCACCACTGCGATTTGCACAATGACCTTGGAGCTAGGGATCGATATTGGGAAGGTGAACTCGGTGATACAAGTGACAGCTCCCCACTCTGTATCAAGTTTGCGTCAACGTATGGGCCGCTCAGGAAGAAGAGGCGGCCCCGCCATTCTGAGAATGCTGATTGCTGAAAACGAACTTAAGGCCGAATCAAGCCCCAACGATAAGTTGCGAATGGAACTTGTCCAGTCGATGGCAATGATTCGGCTACTTATTGCCGATAAATGGTTCGAGCCGGCGGATACCACTCAATTTCACTTTTCGACGCTCGTTCACCAGGTTCTTGCGACAGTTGCGCAGTGGGGAGGAATTCGTGCAGATCAACTTTTTGCCCTTCTATGTCGCCAAGGCCCGTTTCAACAGATTTCTGCTTCACAATTCATGTCACTTCTGCGCCATCTCGGCGGCAAGGATTGTATTACTCAGCTTGGTAGCGGAGAACTCGTACTTGGTGTTGAGGGTGAGCGCCTCGTAAACCAATACACCTTCTATGCGGTGTTCAAGACTCCTGATGAGTTCCGGGTGGTAAATGGTGCAAAGACAATCGGTCAGCTGCCCGTCGACGCTATGATTCTCCCCAATCAACACATTATTTTTGCCGGTAGACGCTGGAAGGTCATCGATGTCGATACGGATAGTAAAGTTATCTACGTCGAAAAAACAAAGGGGGGCAAACCTCCTAAATTTGGCGGTGAAGGCCTGGGTATCCATGACCTTGTCAGAAAGGAAATGCTCTCCATTTATAAATCTGGTGACTATCGAATCAGCACTGCCAGTGGGATGGTCGATTATGCAGACACAGAGGCAAAGGAGTTGTTTCGGGAGGGCGTCGAGTTTTTTGAGCGCGCTGAGCTTCGGAAAAGGTCTGTGATTGAGCAAGAGGGCCACGCCTATATATTTCCGTGGCGCGGAGATAAGATCGTGAACACCCTCTCCGCTATTCTTCTGATGAAGGGGTTCCGTGCCAGTCATTTCGCGGGAGTAATTGAAGTGCAAAAGACCACTTCCGATTCAGTCATCAGCTCTCTGAGGAGTGTGCTCCACTCCGGTTTGCCCTCCGATTCGGAGCTTGCGGAAACAGTACCGGAGAAACATATAGAAAAATTTGATGAGCTATTACCCGAGGATTTGCTTACGGAGGGTTTTGGGCGACGTATGTTTGATGTCGATGGCACGGAAGATTGGCTACTGACCGCACTCGAATAATGGGGCAGGAATGCTCAGCCCAACCCGCCAGAGCAAAGCCAATGCTCCTCAGTAAGGATCACAACGGGTAAGCCCTTCTCTCTATACTCGATTGCTTTCTCAATTTTCCGACCAAAAGTTTCATGGGCCCAACTGTCCGTCACATAAGTGCCGAGAACAAGGTAGTTCAGATTTTTATTAACACCCTTCGCAATGGTCCCGCCGAGCGACTCCGTTGCTTCATGGCATTGCTTCCTGGTTCCAAACGCGCATGTTCCCGTGAAAAGGAAAGAACTTCCGTTAAATTCGATCTCAGGCAAGGGGTCATTAACGGGTAATGAAGACGTTTTGGCTAATTCACCAATCTCAGAAGTGTCGCCCGAGATCTTCTGAAGGATCTCTAGTAGCTCGACGGATTCTTCGCGATCCAGAACTCCGTCCTCGAGCATTGCTGAGACTCTTTGGAGCAAATTAATGATAATGGGGTTATCGGTGGATTGCCTACTCTGAACAAGCCAACTCATCAAGAACTCAGCTTCAGCTTGATTTACATTGCCGTCAGCTGAAACTCCTTTGCTTAGACCTATCAGTGTGTCGATCTGACGATCTTGTATATCCTTTCTATTAAATTTGTTGAAAATATCCACGTCCAATAGTTCCTCCTGTTATCTCCTCCGCCGAAAAAAGAATGCTTTCGGTTTCTCTAAAAATTCTGGCACTTAATGGTCGTTAGTTCCACCCAGAGTTGAGAAACCCGGCTCATTGACCCTGACCCCGTATTAGGTCCACCCAGAGTTGGAAAAATCCGGCTCCTGAACGTTAATAAGTTGAAAACGGGTAAGCCAGAGGGAAGTAGGTCTTATTGCGAGGGGTACTTCCTCCTATATTCTTGTCTCAGATCTTGTAATAAAAACGAATTGATTTGACCGGTCGCGTGCATTCCTTTTGAGCGCTGAAACGCTCTTACTGCTTCTTCAGTTCTTGGCCCCATAATTCCATCCGCTACGCCAGGACCAAATCTAAGCACTCTCAACAACATCTGCACTTCTTTAACCATGGCTTTGCTGGGACCGGTATCTCCAGAGAGAGACGATGACGGAGCAGTGGTCGACGTAGAAGCAATCTGATCCATTTGTCGTGCTTTGTCCTTTGCTTCATTTTCTATTGCAACCCTCCACTCCTCAACTTGACGCTGCGCAAGTCCCAGATTTCCCTCCCGATACCTGTAACTTCCACAACGGCGGTTGTAGTCATCAACAATCGCATTGAACTTGTCTACGCCGTCGTTTGAACTGAATACACCCCGCATCGCTTCGATTTCCATGCCCCCCCTCACACACCAACGAATCTCAGCGATAGAAAGGACGTTATTGGTACCCACCGAAGGCTTTATGTATTGCAGCAATACATCATCATAGCGACTTGGTTCGGAGCCATTTGAAGCTGCCAATTGAGTTTCTACCGTAGAGTCAGAATTTAAATCGTCAGAAGATAAGTCCGAGAAGTCAGATTCAATGTCGTTATTGTTTCCTGCTCCCTCATAGCCTGAATTGGTGCTGGCGTCAGAATCAGCTGAGTAAATCGAAGACTCTTGGTCAGAACTCTGGGATCCCGCGTAGAGAATCACCAAAAAAACGATTGCCAAGGTCCAAAGCACAAACTGTGTATCTCCACCCATGCCAGCCGAGCTTTCAGATGAGGTCCTAGCAGGGGTCTGATTCTGATTACTCTTCGGCTCCCGCTCACTTATCTGCGTGTCAGGCGGCGTTTCGGTTATTTCTTGCTTCTGCAATTCATCAAGCGGCCTTAGATCACTTAGATCAGAAACAAGATCCACTAACCCTGAAAAACCTCTGCTTCCCTTCCTGCCGGCAGCCATCGTTACTTCACCTTCTGACTCATGAGTTCAAGATACTGCTAAGTCGCTCGCCCCCGCTTTTCCACAAGATGCTCATCGCTCCCTGAAGAATATGAACGTTATTGACGTCAAGATACGACAAGCCTGCCGCCAATTTTTCATCGTCTTTATGGCCAATATGGAAAGCTCCGTCAGCGGTCCCGGTCAAAAGCTCGTCCCATTTGCAAAACTGAGCGCTCCCTTTCGACAATATTCCCCGCCTGGTTAATTCCACGCCAAAGTCACTTACTACCAGTGGACCAAACCGGAATTTCTGCCCAGTTCGGAGACTATCGAGAAATTCGGTCAAGAGCCGAACACCTACAGACCGCCATAAACGATCGACCAAGCTCGAGTAAATAGCCTGATTTTTCAGTTCAATGTCCATACTCTGAGATTTGCTAAAGATCATGATGGTATAGGTAGTTCCTGAGGGGATGCCATTAACTGAACGACTGATTCCTCCCCAGCGAACCCCGGTTACATCATCAAGAGGAATGCGCCTTCCTTTCCACTCGATACCCTCTGGTGAAATTCGGAGCTTATTTTTGAACAGAGCCCCAACTTCGGCCTCATAGGTGATTTCTCTTTGCCACTCTTCCTCTTGTCGCGCAGCATCTTCAACCAGTCTCTCCCGTTGCTCCGCAAGATCATCGAGGGCTCCTGCATCCTCAGCAACTCTATCTGCAACATCGACCACCTCAGCGAAGACCTCTCGAAGCATCTCAGTAAGCTTTTTGGCCAATTCAAGTTTTGCAAAATCATTATTCAGCGTAACGGCGAGGGCTCGCACAGAATAAGCTATGTCCTGACTGGCCTCATGAGGCAGGCCACGGCTTTTTTGAACCACCTGAATCGGCTGGGCAACGAGATCCCAGTTCCGTGTAACCTGACAGAGCCGCTCAATTATGGGCTCCAGGTCAGCGTCTGCCAGTTCAAGGTCGAGAGCTTCCTCTACTCGGCTTATCAGAAGATTGATATTTTCCCCTTCCCGCTCCAAAAACTCTTGAGCTTCGACCTCAAATGATTCGACAAGATCAGCAAGCAGTTTTGGCCCCGAAACCTCGCCAAGTTCAGTTGCTTTCTCTACTGTCAAAGTAATGGCTGTCACAAGATCAAGGGACTCCATCTTGCCCAAAGCACTTTTCATTACCTGACGGTAGTAGCGCCTTCTTTCCGCAATTCCTGATTCAACAATAGAAAGATCAGTGATTTCTGCGAAGCCCGAAACGACACGTTCTTCATTAATGACGCGACGAAGTGATTCGGGCTCTACATCTTCAAACGCCCAACCAAGCTCGAGTAGCCAGTCAGATACAGCGCGAGGTTCCGTAAGATTGGATCGAGCTAACGCAGCACCGACTGCGTTACAACGGGCGATCGGAAGAATACCCTCCAAAGAGAAAAGATCGTTGGGTTTGCTCTCAACGGCCGCCAGTACCTCTGAAGCTTTTTTGGGTCCAAGCCCGGGCAGCCAGGCTAACTCCGCTTCCAAGCGCTTTCTCGGCATCGTAAGAATAGAGCGGGCCTCAGAACATTCTTGGGGGTCTAGCAATAAAGCGCCCTCATCCGCCAACTCCATGATTCGGCGGCGGTCATCTCTGGGTGTTGCGCCAAGCGCTTTAAAAGGATTATCAAATAAGTCCATATTTAATCCTTTTCCTCCCCCCAAACAAAACCGATACTCGTCGAGCGCGACCCTTTTTCCTGAGGTAAGCTGGCGAAAGCCGCTTCCAGACTTTCGTCATCCATTTGTGCCTTGCCATTTTTTGCGGTTATCCGAGCGGCTTCTCGGACAAAGAATGCTGCATCGGAAAGGGGCCTCCCGACGAGCGCCTTCACAAAGCTTTCAACCGCAAGTTCTCGTGACAGAGGGATGCCAGAAAGCAACGAGCCTAATAACGACCTGATTTCGTCGACCGAAGGCATACCGACCTCAATTACGTGATCAAACCGCCCACGCCTGAGTATTGCCGGATCAATCATGTCAATCATGTTGGTCATGCCAATAACTAACACCCGGTTACTGATCGCCTCTGGAATCCGCCTTAGAAACTCAGCTACTTCCTCGACATGATGAAGACCAGAGCTACTTCCAGAGCGTCGGTCAGTAAGAAATGCCTCCATCTCATCGATCACAACGACCGAGGGAGCGTTATCCAAAGCCTTGTCGAATACCTCAGATATCTTTTTGCTCGTCTCGTGAATGTAAGGGCTCCCCACACTGTTAGAATCTATCGCATAGCTGGGCCAGCCAATGAACTCAACCAGACGATCCACGGCAAAGGTTTTCCCGCACCCTGGGGGCCCATGAAGAATAATGGCGGAGGGAAAATCAATTCCCATTGTTCGGTAGCGCTCAGGATTGAAAATGATGTCCACAACGTGCTCGTTGAAAAAATCCTCGAGTGCTTCGCGCCCGGGAAGATTGAACGATCTCTGAATATCTGCATTGCCGTTTATTTCGGGCACGAGAGGATCTTCTATCCCACCATCATTTCGCTTATTTTCATCCTTGCCCAGTAAACACGCATTTGACGAACCGAGAGCCGCGGGCTTATCCAAAAGTTCGGAACCTGGCGGTACTTCGAACCCGGCAGATCTAACAACGTCAATTAAGTCCCTTACCGACATCCATCCACAAAGAGCGTGGATGCGTCGGAATGAAGATACGGACACGTTAACACCGCCGGTAAGCCATCTACCGAGTACCTCATCGTCTGGAATCTCTGAACCTTCAGAAGTCAGAGGCAACAGACGAGAATATCGTTCAATAAACAAGGAGTTTTGCAGCGATCCATCTGGAAGGCGCTTTCTGGTTTCCTTCCATGCATCAACGAAGCTGAGGGCGTCTGCTTTTGTCTGTGGCCCCCCTCCAGCAGACACCGGTTCGATAGTAGCGTCCGCCCCAGAGGAAAGATAAAAAAAATCTTTCCCGCCAATGCTCAGCGCACTGAACAAATCTTTTTCAATCAGCGCCAAACTACACCACCAATCCACAAGAGCAGCTTCTACAACTAGAACAAGGCTGCGTCCTTTCGTTCGAAAGATTTGCCACCCGTCGCCGGATTGCAGTAAGGAACGAAGTTTAAAATCCGTTCCCAAATCAGCGCCATTGGGAAGCCACTGATCAGTAGACATCAGTGGCCCTTAATAATGTTTGCAACATCAAATAGTTCATCACCTGTAGCCATGCCGACTTGTATCTGGGCAAGCTCGGCGATGACAGTCCGAAGCCGCTGAATATCGTCGTTCTTCATTGCCTCTACCCCAGCCTGCACCAACTGAGTATATTTCTGTTGATCTGTAAATTCTTGAGGGGCCTGAGCCATAGACTTGAATTTATCCACAACGAACCAATCCTGACGCCACAGAATCTCAAAGTTCTTTCCTTTCAGTTCATCAAGGTGGTGGTCAAAGCTGGTGTCGTTATCCTGAATTGCAGTACGTGCCGTATGGACCAGAGCGTCAAATGCAGAGGCTTCGGATGGACGGGCATGCTCACGAATATAAGTGTTGAAGAACTCTACAACGTTCTCGAGTTCAATGGCTCTCGTTTCCTTAAGATGTGATTTTTTAACATCAGCAATCAGACGCTTTGCGTCCAGGATATTTTCCATCGCCTGCTTGGTAGACTCAGGGTCAGAGTTTTCATCCAGATTATTCACTGAACGCAGTTTTTCACTAGCCTTCGTTAGCCTAGGATCGTCAATCTTTGAGCTAAAATCGTCAACGCGAGAGAGCGTTCTTTCGCCTTCCTGGACAATAGAGTCGGCAGACGCCGAATAGTCATGCATGCCTTCTTGCGGGGAGTAAAAGCTTCGGTCTGAATGGAAAGTACCTCCAATCGCCGGGATTGATACGTTAAATACAATGTTCCCGGAGTCGAGAATCTCATACTCACACTCAAGATCAGCACCAGCGGGAATGACGCCTTCGTCAAAATCACTACCAGAAATCTTTAACGAACCGACGGGACGATTGTCACGAATAGGATCCCCAATTTCACCCTCCCAGAGGATGAAATTCAACGACCCTGATGCTCCCGCCTTCAGAGACTCACCCGCTTTGTAGACCCGCTTTCCTTTGGCCGGAAGATGATCTCCTGCCCGAACCAAATAATCGGGTTCAGGACGCCCTCCCAATTTGTTCAACACCTCTATCGCAATTGAATGCGAAGCGGGGATCGCATCAACTGTGGCAGCGGTTCGTGTGATAATAATCGAGTCTTGAGAGAGTGGAATTTTCCCACCACTCCCATCAAACACTGAAACGGTGAATTTGTTCTCACCTGACTTTGATAGGCTCAAAGTTAATGTCGCGCCATTGGCCAGAGGAACACGCCCTGATGTCCAGCCTGTGTCTGCGCTATCGATTTGGAATTCTGCGCCCTCTGGAATTTCGCCCGGTATCTTTACAGCAAGTTTTGCATTGACGTCTGGTGTTCGAGAAATGTAGTTGAACGAAATATCTAGACTGCCAGTATTTGATAGCGTTCCCCGGTTCCCCTTTCGACTTCTCCTCTGCGTACTCCAATCGATCGACTCAGCGAAAATACTCGCTCCCTCTGCAACAGCTGTCATTGGGTTAACGTCTGTGTTGGCAGGGATTCCGAGTTCAAATGCAACCTTATCTCGAAGTGGCTTATAGTTGGTGGGACCACCCACAAATACTATTCGCTCGAGATCGTGGGGGCTCAAGCTGGCTTTTGCCAATGTATCTCGCGCAGCGTCGATAGTTTCTGAAAGCCTATCGGCAATTAACCCATCCATAGTCTGCCGAGTTAGCGGGATATCCAAGTAAATCTCTTCACCATCAAGATCACGGGCTCTGGCTTCTACTTCCGTCAGACTTATTACTGCCTCCTCACTCGCTGATAGCTCAATCTTGGCTCGTTCTGCGGCCCACGCCGCCAACCTAATGAGTGGCTCAAATTCCGAATCAGTCGAAAAGTTCTCTGGTAAGTTAAAATTTTCCATCAACCAGGGCTTTACAACGTTACCAAGCAACATACGATCAAAATCTCGCCCGCCGCACATAGAGATACCCCCATGGGCGTGCAAGTTGATTCGGCCGCCCATGCTCTCAGCTACCGCAATATCCAACGTACCACCGCCCAAGTCGTATATGAGAAACATCCCATCAACGTTACGGGCTCGCATAACACTCATTACTGCCGCGACAGGCTCTTGCATCAAAGCGACATTACCAATGCCAGCCATGTTCGCAGCCTGCATGGTCGCGTCTCTTTGCATTTGGTTGAAGGCGGCGGGGACTGTTATTACTGTTCCCGTGTCAGGATCGCTCCTGACCTCTTCCGGCAAGTAGCCATAAAGCGCTTTGAGGACTTCCGCAGAACACTCCTCGGGAGTTTTCGTAAGATTGACTGCCGGTAGTTCGACGGGAGTGCTTGTCCCCATCAATCGTTTGAAAAGCATTGCTGAATTCTTCGGGCTGTGGGGTGCGGAATCGTACGCCCTCTTGCCTACGTACTTGTTTCCGCGACGATCAATATAGATGACTGAGGGAGTGACGTCGTTCTGCTCCGGACTTTTCCAGATTCGCGTGTCCGTGCCATCGTATGAACATATCGCGCTGTTGGTGGTACCCAGGTCAATTCCTACAAAGTGCTTCATTGTTCTGCGATCCTTAACGTCACTGTTCCCGTTCTCACAATTCCTTCATCACCCATGATGATGGGCTCCAGCATTTGATCCACTACTAGCGTATCAGAGGCGTCGAACTCTTCGATGTTGAGCGGAGTTGCGGCCATGCCAGGATCAAATGACTGACCCTCTACATTCACAATGCGAAGGCCGGCTTGAGTTAAAGACTCATCGACTTTCCTCATGAACCAGTTAAATTGATTCCTGTAGCGCTTGGTCTCGCCGGCATCAAGACGTCCTAGTAATCGATCGAAGACCCTTCCAAATCGCCAAGCCTCTACAGCCATTGTCAGCACCGACTCACGCATTGCCTGAGTCTCTGTGACTTGCGTTCCGGTTTCATCCATGTGTCACTCCTACACAGCACTTTGTTAGTAGCCTAGCAATTAACTGGCTTTTTGGCCTGCTTAATCGACCATACCTAAGGAGTGCCCAGTCAAACTAGCAGGGAGCAGGTCACGCAAACTTCATGCCCCCTAGCTTGCAGTATTCAGCCCTGGCCCCCAGGGCCAGGGAGGCGCTCCTACTCGAACCAGCTTGCCCAGATGTCATCGCGAACAGATTCTCCATTCTGAGCCCATGCTGCTAACGCCTTGCCCCCGGCTCCGATAGTAAGCTGAGAATAGGTCGCGCTTCCGCCATCCCCTTTGATCAAGCGTGCCGTTTGCCAGCCCTGCCCTTCAACGTATCTATTTGAATGCATTTTCGATGACTGGCTCCAGATAGCCATAGCATTGCCGGCATCATCAACTGCAACCTGCGGAAGGCTCGATTTATCGTTACCTGATTGAATCAGTTGGCCCGTCGCCCAGCCACCGTCAAAACTATACGCTCTGGCAACGACGTTATAGATGGTACTTCCAACATGGTGCGCCCACACAACCATGCCGGCACCCGCATCATTCAAAGACACTCTCGGAAGTGAACTGCTACCAGTATCTGACGCCACCAGTAGCCCCTCCTGCCAGCCAGTTCCGGCAACGTAGAGATTGGCGTAAATATCCCAGTCGGTTCCGTTGTACTGCTTCCATATAGCCAGGGCATTACCCGAGGCATCGACGGAAAGTTGGGGGCTGGAAGTGTTCCCCGATGAACTTTCTATTGAATTCGCAGTTTCCCAACCGAGACCAGCAATGTAACGGGTCGCCACCACGTCGTAATTGCTTCCGCCGTTCGACTGCGACCAGAGAATCAACGCATTACCTGCTTGATCAAGACCAACTTGCGGCCTAAAACCAGAGAGTGACATAAAGTCTTTATTTTTCTGAGCCACTGCCCAGCCACCGTCAGTCGTAAACCGGTTGGCCCAGATATCGCCGCCCTGGTTCCAAACCGCTAATCCGTTACCCGTGCTATCCAACGCAATTCTGGGATAATCGGCTGACGCTGAATCGTTGGTTTCAATCATTTGTGCCGACTGCCAGCCACTGTCAGAAACGTATCGTCGGGCCCAGACATGCTTTATCGTCCCGTAATAGTCAATCCACACGGCCATAATGTTTCCATCTTGATCGACCGCCACATCAGGTGAGCGTCCACCAACACCCGAATCGATAATCTGTGCGGCTTCCCAGCCGCTGCCGGCGACAAACCTATTTGCGACAACCCGCCAACGATCATCGATGGATTGAGACCAGACGGCGATAGCGTTGCCGTCAGTGCCCGCAGCGATCTCAACAGCACTTGCGATACCCGTATTGTCTGTCTCGATTAGTTCCGCCTCGCGCCACATTCCATCCTGCGTAGTAAAATTCCATGCATGGTCAGCGGCCATGGGGTCACCAGCCAGATCGGTGATGGCTGTAGTCGCGGTGGCGGTGTATCGGGTGAGGAGATCCAGTTCATGACCGGGCTGTAGGGTCGCTACATTGTTTTCACCGTCAAAAGTCACGGTGCTTGGTACCGTTAGACCAGCAGCATCACGCAAGGTAAAACTCGACTCGGAAACACTGGTTCCGAGTACGTCCGTATCAAATCGCGCAGCGACCTGAGCCTGGAGCGAGACCTCTGACTGGTCTGACGCAGGGACAGTTGCTTTGACCGCCGGACCTGATGGGGCGGGTTCTCCGCCACCATCTCCCCCGCCACCACCGCACGCAGCGAGGGAGCCCAAGGTAACGAGCGAGAGAGACTGCATGACTGCCTTGCAGAGATTGTAAATGATGAAAACTCCTGTGCTTTATAATTCAGTAGGTTGCGATCTAGATGACGGCTAAACGTGACAGGTTTAACTTGCTGCCGCAATTGTTTTCTCGTTGTGTGTCTGTGGCCAGGGGCCAAAAATTTCTATCCAACCAGTCAGTACTTGGATCCAATTTCAGTACTTGGATCCGATTTGCCCTGACTTGCCAAACTCTTTACTCTCCTTCCCGATGTGGATCGCCGGCGCAGGCAGTTCTATGGCCCACCCCCGCTCTAAGTAATCGCCTTCACTAAGAAGAATTTAATTATGAAATTACTGCACAGAGTTCTGTTGCTGATGGTCACCAGTCTTTCCTTGGTTGGTTGTGCGTCGACGCCCAAGGTTGCTCCAGATATGCGTGCGTATTCAACGCCGACCGAAGGCACCGCCGGAATCTACTTTTACCAATGGAAAACCGGGATGATGGGAGCTATGTCAGACGTTAAATTTGTACTCAACGACGAAGTGTTGGGGCGGATTAATACCGGTGAATGGCTCTACTTCGAAGTCGAAGAAGGTACCCATGAAGTGCGGCTTCTCGGCGGAATATTTCAGCAAGCCAGGCCATTGGAGTTCGTTAAGGGACAGAATTATTTTTTCCGAGGCGCTTTATTAAATGGCATGGATGCAGTTGTCCCTATCTACAGTGAAGACGAGATCGCTGATGCAGTGAAATATATTGAATCCGACCGGTATGAGCACGGTGACGAGGATTGAGAGAGATTAAATCTACAGAACTATCTGCTTAGCGCTACAATCTGACCCTGGGCTCCCCCCCACTTCATTAAACACATATCTATAATAATTAGGGACCTCATGAGCAGAAAACAATATGAAAAACTTTTAGAACGCCCCCACTACCAAGAGCTAGTGAAAGTATTGCAAACCAGCGAGGAGCACGAAATCCTTTAAGCAGTCAAGCATGATAGAGCGAGTGAATTAACCCTAGAACAGCAAGGACGGCTAAAGGATTACTTGATGAAGGTGAAAAGGCCCAAAACAGTGAATTTGCCTTTGGTTAGGGCAGATAAGAGCAAAGCGGGACTATAGACTTACATGGTCTGGCCCCCCGTTTTACTACCGCTCATTGTCAGTAAAATTCGGTTCCTGCGCCGGACGACGAATTTAGCACTTTGCGTGGAAACTGAAATCAGCTCGATATTCTAGAATTTACTTTAAGTTTGTTTAGCACTTTCTGTGGAAATCGTGCCGTAAGTTCATGATTTAGCGTTACAGAGATTTAGTGCTTTCTGTGGTCGTCCAACACGCTGAGCCCAGACTCGACACTCCCGTACCCTATGCCACCACCTCAAGCACTGTCTTCCAGTTCAACACTGTCCATCTCTGGATTGGTCGGTTTTTTGCAATCGCACACCGTTCCTGAATCAATTGTTTCTTTGTCTCTGATGACGACTGGGCTTTTGTGTTATCTCGTCGTGCTGTATCGCAATCTGTAAACAGGCCTAGAGCTAAATCGTTGGTGCATCGGGTGCGATTCGCTTTCCAGCAGGCCCAGCACTTCGGGCTTGAGCAGGTACTTGGGCATGGTGCCCAGGCTTTCAGCCGATAACCGCCCTCTTCCGATCCTTTCAGTATGGCGGCAAGCGCCGGTAAAACCACAAGAAACGGGGGCCGGTTGACGAACTAACGAACGCCGTCTGGAAGAAAAGGTTAGTAGGCGTCGTCCAGCTTTTCCTTTTGGGAAAACTTGCACCAAATCCTTGCCATCCTCCCGATAACCCCATAGCATCCAAAAGGTTGTAAAGGACTAAGGACAACACCGGACAAGGAAGAAGGAACAATGTCCTACCAGCTCTACGTGACGGGCGGCTATGGTTTTACCGAAGCCATCCTGCCGACGCTGCTGCACCCCTCAAATGCCGTGGATATTGCCCGGGACTATTTTACCCGTGGTTACCAGGGCCAGCATATCGACCTGCCTCCGGATGCAGATGTTTCCCATACCGGCAACCTGACCGACACACAGAAACAAACCCTGCTGGAGGACCTGCAAGAGGGGCGCCTGGTGCTGTCCAGCCGTTATGAGCCGGGCTTTGACCTGTTCACCGAAACCCAGGCCAACCCAGACACCCTGCGTAGCGACTTGCCGCCCACACTCCGGCAACGCCTCCAGCAACACTGGCCGGGCCGATCACGGGGCGGTGCCACCGCTGCCCGCTCTGACTCCCTGGCACCGGCCAATGAATCATCCGCTCCTTCACCAGAGCCCCCTGCGCCAGCAGCCCCCGTGCCGGGCGCCGGCCCTTACCGTGTCACCCTGGCCTATCGTTGGTTAGATGGAACCGGCGTGGCCGGTCTTCCCTTTACCCTGGCAACGGACGATGAGGAAATAACAGGCACGTTGGACCCAAACGGCGAAGCCCACATTGAGGGGCTTAACGGTCGGTTCGCCTTCGTCCGCCTGAGCTCGGACGCTTCTGACGACGAAGTGGGTCAGCAACGCCGGGCGATTCAGCATGCCCTGACAGAAGTACTGAAGCATGAACAACGAGAGGCCGATGCCCTGGAGCGGGAATACCAACAGATGCCTTGGCATCAGCGTATGGCCGTCAGCACCGGTGCTGCCTTCCAGGGGGGTGCGGACGCCGGTATTGGGCTCTTGCAGTTCGTTGACAGCATGGCAGACCTGGCTTCCCCCTCCCAGTCCCTGATGGACGGACTGAAGGCAGCCTGGATCGCCAGTGAGAACAGTTCAGACGCCTCCTGGTACGAGTCCTATCGGGCGAACTACAACGAGACCCGCCACAAACGCTGGGTCGAGGCCCTGGGCTTCAATCCCACGGACATCTCCCGTGAGGACGTGGCCGAAGCGTATGAGCTGACCAACCTGGTGATGGCAGACCCCATACTCCGGGAAAGCCTCAACGACTTTGTGGCCGAATACGCCAGTATCCAGCACCACACCGAGGTTACTTACTTAACCGGGGCCGTGGCCTTTGACCTGATATTGATGGCGGTGCTGGCCGTGGCAACCGGCGGTGCTGCCGCAGTGGGGGCAGCCGCAGGCAGGATTCGTCACGCGGGCCTGTTAGCGTCTTTGGGCAAGACCGTTAAGGCCTATTGTGCCGCCGTACGCAGACAGCGCCTGAGGTATCTCTGGCGGAGTACTGACCTAAAGAAGAAAAACCATCTGGAAGCCAGGGCCTCCAAGCGGGTTGAAGGTCAGGAGTTGAAGCCTGCCAAGAATGTTCCAAACAAGTTTGGTGAGGTGTACGCTAAGGCTCCAGCAGCTAAATTGGAAATCGATACAATCGCAGACGAAATCGCCGAAATGTTCGGTGGCCAAGTTGCAAAAGCACCAATCAAATCTCAAGATCGAGCTACCCAGAAAATCATGAATGATTACGATGGCGATGCGACGAAGATCAAAGACTTGGCGAGGAATACCATCATAGTCTCTCCAGAAAAAATGGACGCTGTAGCAGCGGAGTTAGCCAAGCGAGGTGCAAACGTCAAGGTAATAAATGGGACAACTGATCCATTAGGCTACAGTGGTGTTAATTCTACGATTAAAACCCAAGCTGGAATCTTTGGTGAGGTTCAAGTAAATACACCTGCGATGATCTACGCGAAGGAATCAGAGTCAGTGGCAAGGGTATTGCTCGGTGATGATTTATATACTTCCATTGCATCTAAATCCGGAATTCCTGGTGGTCAGGGCCACAAATTCTACGAGGAATGGCGGGTGCTGAGTCCAAGTAGTACTCAAGCGCAGTCAGTTTCTGAACAAAGCCAAGAGTACTATGAAGCGATAAGGAAAGCTAATGGCTATTAATAAAGGGAAGCTGTTTTCTGAAAAAGATGTGTACATAGATTATTCGTTTGAGGAAGTTATGTATCGCTGGGATCATAAAGCAGAGAAAATTCACGTTAAGTTTTATGGTGAAGATGAAAAGCCAGATCCTATCCCTCACGATAATCGCTTGTTTAATGAGGCCTTGTTGTCTGGCAAGGAAATTACTTATGAAGAGTATTTAGAAGGTAAAAGTGTTGAGTAAGCTAGATCAGGCAATAAGCGTTGCGACAAAGGCACACTTTGGACAAGTTGATAAATCTGGTCAGCCATATATTTTACATCCGCTTCGGTTGATGTTTCGGTTTGAAGCTGAAGTTGAAATGATAGTGGCAGTAATGCATGACGTAATTGAAGATAGTGACTTTACCTATGAAGATCTTAAAAACATTGGCTTTTCAAATGATGTGATGGAGGCGCTTGACTGTTTAACTAAGCGAGAGAATGAGGACTACGAGAGATTCATATTGCGAGCATCTAAAAATAGTTTGGCTAGGAAAATCAAAATAGAAGACATAAAAGATAATTTGGATTTAACTAGGCTCAATGATATCACTGAAAAAGACTTGCAAAGGGCTGAAAAGTACCATCGAGCTTTGAAGGCGTTAAGTACTTGATCAAGATGGAAACGTCAGGTTACATACTTTATGCCCGAATCCAAAACCTTAGAGACTGAAATAAGCATCAAAGAACCATTGAAAACGGTATTGAGAAAATATTGCCACGTTGAGTGCTACGACCCTCAGTTGATAAGAGAAGCAATTAGCACTGGAAAGGGATTCCCGTACGACGTGAGCTTGTTTAAGACCCAGTTGCGGGAAGCAATCGACAATAGGCTTATCTCGCCGGAAGAATACGAAGAATTAACTGAAGAAGATTTCGATTCACAGGAAGATTTGCAAGCCTGGCTAGAGGAGTTTTGGTCAGAACTTCCATAAGCATGTTTGGAGAGCTGGAACTATTGGTTAGCTTTGTAGTGTAAAATTTTGTACCTACTCCCAGATACTCGTAAGCAGCCGCCGCCTTCATCACAAGATCTTCATCTCTGCAGATGAGGAGATGACAGAACGATGCTATCCCAGCGTGCGTCATGTCGCTTAATGATGCCCTGAATCGCCGCCCTTTGTGCATTTTTTAATCCCGATAATTGTAGTAGCCCCCATTTAAACCGGACACCTTGGTAGAAGCAAAGGCCTAAGCATAGACCTAGTGCAAAGGAGTGTCCAAGGTGGAGAAAATCGAAGTCATAACCGGAGTGCGGCGTCGTCGCCGGTATTCCGCGCAGGAGAAGGCATTCATGGTCGCCGAGTGTGAGCGGCCTGGTATGTCGGTATCGCTTGTCGCACGACGTCATGGTATATCAGCAAGTCTGTTGTTCCGTTGGAAGAAGCTGATGAAAGACGGTGGCATGTCCGCGATTGAATCTGGTGATGAGGTTGTCAGTGCATCCGAGATGAAAGCCCTGAACAAGAAGGTCCGGGAGCTGGAGCGGATGTTGGGCCGCAAGACGATGGAAGCTGAAATACTCCGGGAAGCCCTGGAGGTGGCTCAGTCAAAAAAGTTGATCTCGCGCATGGTCGCCAGAAAGGCAGAAGTCCGAGATACAACAAGCAGGACGATGACCGGCATTTGCCGTTTATCCGAGAGCTGTGCGATGCCCGTGCTGCCAATGGCTATCGAAGGATCACTGCTCGGCTGAATCGGTTGCTGGCAGCAAACGACGAGCGAGTGAACCACAAGCGCGTGTATCGACTGATACCGCCCCTACCTTATTAGGTGATTAAATGTGCAAATTAGAAAGAATAAAGAAGGAACGAAAAGCGCTTGAAAGAATGCTGCTAAGTAAACAAGGTGATAGCGCTGCAAGTGAGGCTTATAAGGCACTGCGACCATATTTCGATAAGGTTGATAATATGAATAGCTACTATCCTATTGGTCGCATAAGGCTGGCCCGCTTGTTCTTGGAAAGCGACCTCAGCAATGATAAGGAGCTATTTTCATGTTATGGGAGATTTGCGAATCTTGTAGAGGGTGTGGAAGTGTATTCCTGAGAGAGTTTAGGTAATTACACTGACCTCCAGACCGTATCAGTTACGCTAAATTGAGTTCATACTGGGCGTTGAAAGCATTGGCATCAGGCAAGGCGTAATGCCAATGCACCCACAACTAAAGGTGGACAGATCCCATGAGTAAGAGTCAGGACAGAAAAAAAGACATTAAAAAGAAACCGTTTTTAACCCCCAAGGAAAAGAAAAAGGAGAAGAACGCAAAGAAAAATGAAACCGATGTACTGGGACATTGATTTCAGGAGCCGCTGAAAGCGCCTGGATCAGGGGCGCGATCAGGATGAGCAGCTAAGGTGCGACGCCCCGCCAACACCAAAGAGCTCCAGCGGCTTCAGCCTATAGTATTTTCTATCTACGGCCTCTGATTGCTCGGCGTACGGCTGCGTCATCACGTCCTGCAGTTCTCGCAGCAAAGCGTAATTACCCTCTGCCGCTTGCTGATAGGCGGGCACAACGAACCACTCTCTCAAGCTGTACTTCGGGTTAACGAGCTTCATCTGACTGGAAAGCTCCTCACGCGTGCCAGGCTGAATGAGCGATTGCCAATTTGTGAGCCACGCTGACCAACGCTTGTCTAGCCCTTCGGGATCAGCAGCATAGCTCGGGCCTTTGTAGAAGCTCTTCTTGAGTGGCTCAATGTCATCTGGCAACGAGGAGAGTTCCCGGAAGAACATCGTGTAGTCAACAGACGTTTGCATCATCAGCGTTGCCAGCTCGCGGAATAAAGCCGCGTCAAACGCGTCGAGTCCGAGTTTGGCCGCCCACATCGTCTCCATTTGCGCCTGCATCACCTTTGGGAAATCACTTTGAATGTCCTTCAGCTGCTGCAGACAGTCTGGATGCTCTGCCAATAAAGGCCGAACCGCCGAACAGAACGAGTGGAAATTGCGTTCGGCCGCTGCTGGTTGGTTGAGGAACGCGAAGTGATTTCCCCCGCCCGTCCATGGCTGGTACTGCGGATCAAACACATCGCAGAACCCGAAGGGTCCATAGTCGAGCGTGAAGCCGCCCGCGGCACAGTTGTCGCTGTTGAAGTTACCCTGGCAGTAGCCAACACGGATCCAGTTGGCGACAAGCGAGGTCAGTCGGCTGCGGAACTCATGTGCGAGCGACACCACTTTTTCAGCTGTGGTCCGCGACCGATCGATAACGTCATCGTACTCGCGATCAATCAGGTGCAAGACGATCTTCTCGAGCTCCTCCATCGCCTGCGGGTGTTCCTGCTTGCGGGCACGACGACTAAAGAGCTCCAGCTGCCCTACCCGAATGAACGAAGGTGCAACACGCGTCGAGATGGCCACTGGCTCGGATACAAGAATATCGGGATCTACCGAGCGTGAACCCTCCGAATACCAGGGGCGCCTGACTTTTTCGGTTTTCGACACGTACAGACTCAGAGACCGTGACGTGGGCACGCCCAGCGCGTGCATATGCTCCTGGGCCAGGAACTCCCGCACACTGGAACGCAGAACTGCCCGGCCGTCTGCGCCGCGGCAGTAGGGCGTGCGCCCTGCCCCTTTTAACTGCATTTCCCAGCGCTGCTTGTTAATGACAGCCTCGAGCACAGAAATCGCGCGGCCGTCGCCGTAGCCATTGCCAGTCTGGAACGGGCATTGTTGGTAGAATTCGGTGCCGTAGATGGAAAGTGCATAGCCACACGCCCACCCCACGTTGCGCAGAGGCTCCGGAACATGCGACAAGTCGCCGGAGAACATACGGATGAAGTCGCTGGACTGCGCCATGCTGTCGGCGAAACCCAGTTCGTGAAACAGGTTTTTCCCATGGGCGACGTATTCGGGGTTTTCGATGGGCGTGGGGCTAACCGGAACATAGTGGCCCGAGAAGACTTGTCTTGGCGCGTGATCAGCTCCGTTTGCTTTCCCCTCAGGGTCGCAGTTGAGCGTGTCCATGAGTGAATAGTCTGCCAGCGGTGCGAGATCGTCGAGGGTCGCGACCGTTGTAGGCATTTCCAAATGATGTCGCGTTAACATAATAGGGACTCCTCTTTATCTATCATACACTTCTAACTCACGGATACAGATTCAGGGACGACATTGAACCATGGGTAAACAGCGCTTTCGTTACTCTGCCAGCATTCTCAAACCCAGCCACCTGTTTGCAACAATCGGAGCCTTGCTGACGATTTTGCTTGGAAGTCTGCTGCTATTGGCACTGCCTAACCTCGGTGAACTGGATTTCAGCCAACTATACCTGGACGAACACGGTAACGTGCCTTTCGAACTGCACCTAATTGCGTTGTGTTTGCTGCTGGGTTGCGTCGTGGCGTTTGTTAATCGCCGGGTCTGGCTGGAACTGGACAGCGAGAATCTGACGATTCACATCCCGCGGTTGACCGGCCTCGGGCTAATGGGATTTACCACCGGAGACCACCGCATTCCGTTAAATACTATTCGGAAAGTTGAGCTGACCGCCGTTACGGGATTCCGGAATATGGCTCAGGCACTTCAGCAGTCAAAACTCAGTCTCGTTACCGACAGGCGGACCTATCGTCTGCAACCCTACCATTTTTTGAGAGAGGGCCACCCGGATCACCGTATCGGCATGGGCAGCGCCTTTGGAAAGCCCAAGGCGAGATTGGAATCCATCATTACCGAGGCCCCTCTTGTCAAAGCTCTGTCCGGAATCACCGGCAACGTGGAGTTTACGTCGACCCAAACTGATCGAACCGGGCCATTGGCCAACCATTTCAACTTATTGAAACACAAAGGCATGGTGCTACAGCTAATTCTGCTGGCTGTGCTCGGCACCTATGCTCTCGTTGACTACGTACTGCTCACCAACTATCTCGTGATTGGTGACTTGCCACTTTGGCCATTCATTTCAACCGGGCTGCTGCTCGGTGTTTTGGGGGTTCAACTGGGTAAAGGTGCTCCCCGAGCAGAGCGCTTCGGCCTTGCTGCCCTGCTCTGTATCATCGCCTTCGCCGCCACCTATCCCGGTCTTCAGCGGTACGCGTTGGTGGTATCCCCCGAACCACTGTCCGTTGCCTACGACAACACTGAAACCGGCTACTTTGAACATTCGCATTACCCTGCGATTGACCAACGGGAAAGCAGTATCCCTGAATATTGGCAGAGCCTTCCCTCAGAAGTGACTTACACCTTCTTCCTGCATGAATCGGAACTGGGCTTTGTCCTGATTGATATGGCGGCCGTTTACGAGAAAAGCCGTGCTTTCTATCGGGAGGATGGCCGCTAACGACCTTGAAATCGCGTCTCAAACCATCACAGTCAGATAGTGAGGTAGCCATTTCCTTAACGAAGGAGAAACGCTATGAAGAGTATTAGCCGTGACGACCTCAAACAGATGAACGAAACCGAGCACGAAGATTTTGTGCTCATCAATGTCCTGCCGAGGGATGCCTTCAACCGAGAACATATCCGCACATCCATCAGTGTTCCTGTGGAGGAACCGTCCTTTTTGGAACAGGTCGAGGCAGTTACCGGCAGCAAAGATCGGAAAATCGTTGTCTACTGCGCGAACTTCGAATGTGATGCTTCTCCCAAGGCTGCCAAGAAGCTGGAAGATGCCGGCTTTACGGAAGTCTACGACTATGAAGGCGGCACCGAGGACTGGTTTAGCCGGAAACGTGCCGCTTGACTGGTTGCAGTAGTGAGGGATGAATCTCAAGGGCTGCTCAACAGGGGCAGCCTTTTTTATGACATACGCACATGCTTCGGCCTAATCCGACGGTGATGTCGTTCGGCGCTGGTGCATATCAGGTCTAGACCGCCTTCAGGTGCCGGCCACAGGGCGAATTGGTCATGATGTCGTGCCAGCGAGCCTGGAGCAGTCTTTCGATATGATTCCTGATCCAGATAATCCCCGGTTCTCTATCATGGCGTGCGTGCCAGATGAGGTAGAGGCTGGTTGGATCTACATCGAAGGGTAGCTCCCCCATCCATAACCCATCGACGAATCCGCAATCCTGGCTGATTAGCTCAGGAACGGCCGCGATGAGATTGGACTCCCTTAACACTTGAGGAACGGACGCAAAATGGTTCATTGTTGCGGCGATACGCCTGCTCTGCCCTTTTTGATCAAGATAACTGTCAACAGAACCGTGTGCGTCGCCCGACATGGTGACCAACAGATGCCGGGCTTCCAGAAACTCTTCCATGGTGATTTGCCGGCCTGCCAGCGGGTGGTCCGCCCGCATTGCGAGAACAAATCCGCTATCAAGAAGCCAGGTACTCCGCAAACTGTAATCGTGCTGGTTAAGCACGCCAATCGCGAGGTCAACGTGAGCTGATCTCAGGTCGTCGTAGCTCCCTTCAGGTGTATAGGGAACGGCGTGTACGTCCACGCCCGGCGCCTCACGCTCAAGCAAGTCAATAAGCTGACGCCAGATCATCTCGACGATGACATCGGTTACTGCAATGCGAAACGTCCGCCGGGCGGAGGCCGGGTCAAACTGCGTAGCGCTGACGGCGTTTGTCAGCGCGAACATAGGGTCACCCACCTGATCCCATAGACTGAGCGCATAGGAGGTGGGTTCGATGTTGCGGCCCTTTCGCACAAAGAGCGGATCATTCCAGATCTGGCGCATCCTGGAAATCGCATTTGATACCGCAGGCTGCGTCATGGCCAGGCGATCCGCCGCACGAGTCACTGAACGCTCCGTCATTATGGCATCGAAGATGTACAGCAACTGGAGCTCTTGAGTTTTCATAGTAAGTTCTCGGCGTAACTATAAGTGCCCTTTAACGAACGTTCTCAACTGGCTGAGGCTCCCTGCCCCGGCATGTTGGGCAATCACATCGCCATCCTGAAACAGGGCCAATGTTGGAATGCCACGGATACGCATTTTTGCAGTAATCTCCGGGCTATCATCCACGTTGACCTTGGCAACGGTCAGTTGCTCACTGAACTCATCGGCGATGTCCTCAAGCAGCGGGGCTACCGTCTTGCAAGGGCCACACCAGGGTGCCCAGAAGTCAACCAGAACTGTCCGGTCGCTCTGAACAACCGCTTCTTCAAAATTCGCATCGGTTACATGAACAATGGTCGTCATAATATCTGCTCCTGAATGGAATTGCTCACTTTCAATACTGGGTCCTCCAAGCTGATAGCACTAATTTCAGTGCCATATAGATCCCATTTCTCACAATGATGGGTTGGCATAGAGCCCGTTAAAGGCGCTTACTGAATACCAGCCCACCCCACGCAAGCGTGCGGTTTCCGGTCCCGCTCTTAATTTCGGAGCTCTGGACCCGGAGCACGTAACTCAACTCGGTGCCAGCGACGAAACTGTGGGTATAGCCCGCCCAGATTTCCGCCAGGAGCATGTTAAGGTCGTTGGCACCCAGTTCGTGGTCGGAGTGCCTGAATTGGCCTTGAAGGAACGCATTGTAGGCCCGAGCTTTAACAGACACGCCGCCCCAGAAATAGTGCTCCCGGCCGCCAGGGGCCGCGACTCCCGGCGCTCGTTCGCCGTAGGCCATAAGCTCAGGGTTGAAACGATTGTCCGGGGAGGAAATGAGCCCATCCCGAAAAACAAGCGCGGCACCAAACTCAGTCAGATAACCCACCGACCCGAAATACGTGACTTTGAATTGCTGGTCCGGCCGGCTTTCATCCAGATACTGATGATAGGCAGCGGAGTATCGGAATGTTGGTTCCCCGCCATTGGAGACCTGATGGTCCCAGCCGTTGGCACGGTCACTTCCTACCACCTTGTGAACCGCATTCTGACCCGATTTAAAAACATCCAGGCCCAGCACTCCGACGGTCATCGAGGTGGTCCACCCGGAATCGTCACTCAGGGTCCTGTAACTATGGCTTGACGATAAATAAACGAGGCTGCTGTAGGGACGATCATCCCGATCGATATCCCTCGCCTTGATTTCCTCAGGGGTGAATCCGTAGATGCCAAATTCCAGGGCTGCACTTTCGGGCTCGTTAATATCTGCGCCAATACCCGACAACACGAACCTGTCCAGGTTTTGGCTGATTCCGGAAACCGGATTTCCCAGGAAGTCCTCCGAGTTTGAGGAATAGGTTATGGCCAAACCTGCGGTGTAATCCCGATCGGTTTGGGTGGGTGCAAAAAGATCATTGTCCGTAGAAAGCGCAATGACAGAATCAGAGTTCTCAGCATGAGCCATCGGAGACAAAACCAGAACAGTGAGAAAAAGTACAAGCAGACGATGAGACATGGCCAACTCCGAAAGACGATAGGTCGGAAACAAGTTGGCTGCTATTTTTCAACTGAACGCCTTGCGCGACTAATCAGGGCTCGATATTGAAAACATCATGTATTTTGATGAATAGGTGTTTGTACTGCGATGTTTACATCGTTGTCGGCGGGGCGGGTTCTATAAAACGATTTAAGTTAGTCCTTTAACATATTGTATTTAATTTATTTCCATGCATTTCGATAAAATCAGTCAAGATAGGAGACATCGAAGTAAGTCGCCGAAAAGCTCTATTTATCAGTTTTGGTGATGTGACTCATGCGGCCTCCTGATTATTCGTGACCTCTCTTCAAGCTCATACTCCACTCCATCTGATCTCGCGCCGATTGGCGAAACGGAGATCAGCCTTCGCTTATCAAAACTGGAGAACATGTTATGCGTACAACTGTACTGGTTGCCCTTACATCACTCTTAGCCGCTGCTGCGCTGCCTGCACACGCGACCCTGGCTGATCGGAAATCGGACGAGACTCATTTTGAAAACGCTCAACCGGCCCCGTACAGCGGCCAGCTCGTCATACGTGGTGAGATACAGGACCGTGATGCAGCAGGCCGTTCAGCAGAACCCGCCCCCTACAGCGGTCACATCGTTATCCGAGGTGAAGTGCGGCCTGAAAGCCACGGTTGAGCGATAAGTCTTTCTTTGCGTCTTGGCACCAGGGACGGTGCTTTTTTGTCAATCCGCTTCGGATGGCGTTACCGCCTCTCCCTCCAACCACGGTGGACGGTTACCAATCCGCTCCAACAGGAAATCAATAAAGACCCGTACCTTCGCCGTTAAAACATTAGACTTGGGATAAACCAGCCAGAGCGCCGGCTCTGCGTCCATCCGGAAGTCCCCAAGAACCTGTACCAGTGTGCCCTCCGCAAGTTCACGATGAACACTCCATAAAGCATGCATGGCAATGCCAGCGCCTGCCATGTGCGTATTCCGGCGAACGTGACCGGTCATTCCGGGGATCGTGACCGATTTGCACACGGCCATCACACTGGAGTGGGTTTTGTACTCTGAGCGGTCACGATGGGTCAACCGATTCCGGTTTTTGTGCT
>Ga0208031_1000093_pt1 | contig 33570 bp, 65 predicted proteins | sample MalvirAntarct_38_FD_184252 | JGI IMG/M metagenome (GOLD analysis project Ga0208031, IMG submission 184252) | Marine viral communities from the Global Malaspina Expedition - Malaspina viral metaG Antarct_38 (SPAdes) (version 2) | ecosystem: Environmental > Aquatic > Marine > Oceanic | place...
ATGAAGTAGGTACTATAACAAGGTTAAACATTTTAATTAAAGACTTTAAAAAATCACCTACTTGCATTTTAGGCATCTGACCTTTCTGCAATACGCTATCTACAATTAAATTCGTACAATATATATAACCTGTTGTGCTAACACTTCCAGTTGTGCCTTTCGCTGTTGTAGAAGTTGCTTTCTCTAAAGGTGTGCTACCTGTATCTTCCCATTGTACTTTGTATTCTGACAAAGAAGATGTAAATGTAAATGCTTCATTAGATTGCACTTTGAAATTTATACTTTCTGACAATGTTGTATCTACAAATACTAATTCATATTGAGCTGTTCCTGTTCCTACTTTATTAAACTCTAAAGCTGTTGTGCCATCATTTATTATAATAGTATAATTAACATCTTCAAATCCTGCTGATGGTGTTACCGTAACAGTATATCTATTTATCTCTGTTGTTTCTGTTGGATATCCTGGATCGGTTTGATTCCCATCTACTTCAACCCCAAAAGAAGTTGCAGCAGAAAAACTTAAAAGACTTGGTGTACCTGTTGTCGTAATATACCCTTTATCTCTTGACATCCACATAAACAACTTCCCAAAATCTGTTGTTCCAAAGAAGTCAGCAGAAAATGTAATACTATATTTTGTTTCTATTGCATCTATAATATGTGATAATTTTATAGCTGGTTTAAGTTCATTAAATAAAATACCGTTTGTTGTACTCGGTAAGGTAGAACTCTTATAAAATATATCATCAGCAGTACCACTATCCCAAACCCAATTCCTAACAGGAGATATCAAAGGGTATATAATGCTTCCGCTTGATAATCCTGTCCCCTCTATTCCTAATTTTACATTACTACTATTGTAAGAATGATTATATGCAGACAAGTCTAAATCATTTAACATATCTTCACCAAATAAATCAGATAATTTAACTAGGTTATTATAAAATGTAATCTTATAACTAAACACTTTGCCATCTCTTAAAGTTGCACTATCTAATTCTATAACACCATCTTTAAATGGCATATAGTTTAATTCTAGATTTGCACTTGCTCTTGTGGTTGAATCAAAACCACCTGTAATATCTGCGTTATACCAATGTTTAAAAATCTTATTATTACAAGGTGATGCTGGTATTGTAAATGATTGCGTGTAGTCTGTAAATACTTTAGAAAGGTCGTTAATATTCTGAACAGAACTATTTAAGGTTACATTCTCATCCTTAAACAATTCTACTTTTTCCCCTCCTATATAAACGTTTAATTTGTACATTAGTAAACATCATTTATAACATTATTAGCATAGTCAAAATCTATTGTATAGTTTATTAAACTATCGTTTATGTGTTTCTTATAATCTAAATTAGAAGTAGCAACACTAGCAGGTTTATCATCTACCCACACAAACTCACTTAGCAACACTTGTCTAAGCACATCCTCTTGTTCTTCACCTACCCAACCACTATTTAAACTAATGCTTTCTCTACCGTTAACATTGTAATCTTTAATCTGGTGCTTCTCTACACTATAAGTTTCTGTGGATGGTTGATATAAACTAGAGTTGTAATTATCTTTAGATATTTTTATCTTTTCTCTAGATGCCTTAAACATATATATTTGTTGTAGCAATCCATTACGATCATAAAACTTAATAGTGTTATATGTATATTTACATTCTTCTATATTGTTTACTGTAATAGTCTCTAATACTACGCTATCTCTTATTAAATCTATTGTGTCTATTGTGTTATCAGATACCGCTTCTGCAAATGTATTAAAACAAGTATTAACTTGATACGTTCCACTATCTGCTAAAACTCTAGCTTTAAAGCTATCTATTTGATTCTGTATAATACTAACATACTGATTTTTATCATAGCTTTCAGCACTAGAATAAGCAGAAGATAAATCATCTGTTTCTATTAACACACTTCCGTTATAGTATTTAACTGTATCAACTCCATCATCAGATTCTCCAGCAAACAAACCTAATTTAATAGGTTTATCAATAGGGTTATTAATTACGTTTGTAAAGAAATTTGTACCTGCGTAGTTTATACCATCTACAAAATACCCATAACCATCAACCGCTAAAACTAAATCCGTAGTATATAATTGAGATGATCCTGATGTAGTAACTACTACTTTACTTTCAACCCAAAGTGTGTCTATAAATCCAGATAATGTATCATCATAAGCATCTCTGTTATGATTAAATTCATCTCTTATTAATTGGCTGAACTCAAATGTTATCTCTAATGATGTAGCTGTTAAAGCATTTTTTGCTATTGTGTATGTTGCTGATGCTGGTCTATCATCTACTTCGTGTCCGCTCCAAATCCTAAGACTTAGAGTGGCTGTTAGTATATAAGCCGCTGCATCTACTCTGCGATAAAAAGGACTTCTACTATTTAATCTTTGTACGTATGCCATTATAAAAGTTTGTTTATATCTAATGCGAAAGCATCGACTAATTCTGTGCTTAATTTTTTAAATTCTTTTTCAAAAGGTTCTGTTAAAAACAATGTTTCTTTAATCCCTTCTCTTTTTATTTTCCTTGCTATTGCAAATGCTAAGCCTTTTAACTTGCTTTCTGTTTGCTTTACAAAGCTACCTGTTTTTAAATCTCTTAATCTAATAGGTTTCTTTTTAATCCATTTTAATATAGGTGCTGTTGGTGGTTGACTTCCTTTTCTTCTACCTTTATCTACGTTCATTCCGTAGTCTTCCATATCAATACTAAATCTAAAGTTGCCTGTTTTAAATACCTTTAAATCATAAGATAAAGACTTCCTTAAATTACCACTACTATCTATTACTCTACCCCTTCTACTTGCTCCTAGATTTATCTTGGCTAACTTTATTACACGCTTACCAAAGTTATCTAATTCTTTCTTTGTCTCTAGCATATACTTTGAGTGTTTGGAATATCAACCGTAAATGTTAAACTCCAACCAGCCAATAAGTTTTCATAGCTATCTTCAAAAGGATCAGCCGAACCATTACCATTTAAATAATATAAGTCATCTGCTAACGTTCCCTTTTTTAGAGACAGGTTTAAACCATTTACAACAGATAGCATTGTGTTTAATATATCTTGCTTATCATCATTCCCAAAGAAAGGTTCGTTTGTATCTTTAACATCTAACTTAGATAAATTAACTATATCCATACAAGAAACTGTTATTTCCATCTGTATAATATTATCTAAGAAGTTTGCATTACCTACTAATATATGTGCCAAAGGAAATATAGTTCGCTTGTTTAAGTCTACTTCTTCTAATGTTTTAAGCGTAACCGTATTGATATGATCGCTTGTATCTAAGTAGTTTTTTATAGCTGTTGTAATTTCGTAGAATCCTTTCATATTAATAAGACTATAAAAGTAGTTTTTGTTATATCACATAAAAAACCCCACTAAATTAATAGTGAGGTTAGTAATTATATAAAATTTAATTATTAAAAGAATCTTAATACATCTCTTTTTAATTCCATTGTTTGAATCCAATCGTTATTAGAATCAAATGCTGACCATTCTCTAGACTCTAAAGAACCATTGGTAATAGTACCAGCAAAAACATTATTTACAAAAACATCATATTCTCCTGAACATTTTTTCTTAGTTGTTATTTTTTTTGATATTGTCATAATTTCTATTGTTTTAGTTATTGCTTATACAAATATAAAGAACATATATATACTGTGCAAGTTTATTTGCATTTATTTTTTTATTTGTTCTAACTCTTGTTTCTCTTTTGTAAACACCAACCATGTTAAACATGCGTGTAAACTTAGCTCTGTAACTTTGTCAAATCTCGTAAGGTCTCCATCAGCAATTGCGAAGATTGACGAATACCATCCCCACTTGCTCCCAAATTGTCCTCGTGCTGTAAGGTCTTCTGTATTTGATCCTCCAAATATGGCAGGGTAGCTTTCAACAAGTCGTTCGTTAAATGATAAAAAAAAACCATCGCTCCTTGAAATACTCCTAAAGGTGCTTGTAACATTTCACTTGCATACTTTTCTGATCCCTCGTACTTTTCTATTTGATATAAGCTATTCTTTTTAAAAGTTATAGGTCTATACATTACAGCCATAGCTCTATTAAAAGTATCTTCATCTTTAAAATAATCATCTAAATCTATCTTCTCACCTAAGCTAATAGCTTCTAGGTCTGGAATGAAACCGTAAGTAGTTCCGTTCATTGTAAAAGTAGGTTGAAACTTAGCTTCTTCATTTAATGCTTTTGTAATTATATTTACAGCTTCATCAAACTTACTAAAATCTATATCTCTAATGCCTTGATTAATATTACAAAATATCTCTACTGTTTTCCTATCTATGTAGTCTTGATTAGTTTTACCTTTAACAGCTTTTTGGTAATCGTTATACTGTTGTATTGTAATCTCGTTTAGATTCTCTGGTATTGTTATCTCCATTTATAAACTCTTTAAAAATTCTACTATAATATCTTTACTTGGAATTTCTTTTGTATCAAGTATATCTACATCTTTAACAGTTGTATTTATTTGTGTAGTTATAACACCATCTACTTCTATCATTACTCTTATTCTTTTCATTATAGTACGTTGTATATTCCTTTGTTTTGATTTGCAAAGTAGTAAGCTAATACATATCTTATTGGATCAATCCTGTGATTGTAAGCATCAATAGGTACATTAGCTTTCTTACTTAACCATATATAATTGTTAAACTCTTTTATAATCTCTAAGCTATCCTTATCTACTATTATCTCAAAGTCTTGCATTAAACTAATACCACTTGTAATACTTCCTTGCCCTTTTATAGATGCTTCTATATTTAAACCTCTATCTTCTAACTCTGAAATAAGTCTTGGCTCTGCACTATCTCCTATTATTAGATTATCTTTAGCATGGTACTTATTTAATGTATATATCTCGCTTGTGCTTAATCCTTGTTTTCCATAGCACTCTCTTACATATAACTTCTTTCTACTATTATCTATTGCTACTTCTATTAAGGTTGTAGGATCAATACTAAAACCGTAATCTTGTCCAAAGATACTACTAATATTTTGATTAAACTCTCCTATCTTCCAATTATTAAATATAACCCCATCTGCTTTATCTAGCCAACCACCTAATACTATATGCTCATACTTCTTTGGATTGTTTAATTTAAGTTGATCAAAGTATTTTAGTATCTCATCTGGCACAAACTCTAAGCAATCTAAGTAAGATGTATGTATATAACAAACGTTATCTTTAACACCATTAAACCCACTTGGTATTCCTCTAGATTCAAAGTACTTCTTATATATAAAGTGTTCTTTAGATGCAGGGTTTAATATAATAATCTTTATGTTATTGTTTGCATCTGATTTCTTATTACCTCTAATAGATAATAGTATCTTTGTGTATATTTCTTCTTCTGTAAGTTCTTCTCCTTCTTCTAATACCCAACAGCTAAAATCTTTAAACCCTTTAACGTTTGCAGTTTGTATTCCACTACCAGCTTTTATACCTTTGAATACTATCTTAGCTTTGTTAAAGTTACTCTCTATTCTATTTGTTGATATTGTAAACTGATCTTCTAAGTTAAGCATATCAATCTTCTCTGTAACCTCTGGAAATATACTATCTCTACTTGAAGCAGAAGTATAACGAGTGTACAAAGTTCTATGTTCATATTTCAAAGCACCATTTACAACAGCAGTAGAAACAGCAAAAGACTTTTGCGAGAATCTACCACCTGTAACTATAAAGATATCTACATCTTTAGGTAAATTAAATAATGGTTTAAACTTCTTACTTATATTAATCTTCTCCATCTGTGAAGTTGATACTAGGTATTCCCATCTTATCTCCTTTAGTTGTAATGTCTACTTTTTGTTGAGGTTTGCCATAGAAATATTCAAAGAATAATTTAACCGCCCAATTCTGCTTTTTACCTAATCCATCTTTTAAAGCCTCTAGAGCCACTTTATTTAATGGCGTAAGGTTTTCTATTAGCTTCTGTTCTTCTGCCTTAGCTTTACGCCCAGCGTTCTTATTACCTCCGTTGTTCTTTCTTCCGTCTTCCATAAATCAATTAAAATCATTAATGATTAATCTAATACTTTATCACCATCTGTAATATAGCGTTTGTTTTCTTTTCTGTTATCATAAACAGTCTTCCCATTTTCTTGCTTTTCACATAAACATTCATCACCTCTTAAAGTAAATACTTCAAAGATTTCTAAGTCTTTAAACTTTTTTAAAGTTGCTGCTTTAAATGATTCTCTTTTTAATTCTTTCTTTTTTGCCATTGTTATTTAATTTATTGTTTTACATTTAATAGTTTGTACTCTTACTTTATCACTACCAGATATTACTTGACCATCTTGTTCACACGAAGCATCATAAGATGTATAACCTATACTAAGTTTACTTGTTACAATTCCGTTATTATAAACAACCTTATATGTTCTAGTTTCTAATTCACATTCACATATTTCTTTATCTGGTAATTCTAATACATCGTTTATACTACAACTTGTTAGTAGTAATATAATTAATAATTTTGTTAAGTTTTTCATTTGTTTCTATCTTTTAATTTCTAAGTAAATATATCTAATAGCCCATATAATAGCAAATACAGTCCATAATACAGGGAAGCTATCTCCTGTTGAAGTGTTAGCCATTATTAAACATCCATAAGTTCCTGTAACTGCAATTATTCTATCTTCTGTCATTGTTTTAAGTTTTAATGTTTATCAAATATATATAATATAAATGATATAACCTAATATATTAACTTATTATTTTTAAAGTCTATATCTTTACAACCATATTTGTCTTTTACTTCTTCCGCTAATTCTTTTAGTTCGCTATTGTATTTATCAGCTGCTTGTGTTAAAGAATAGTTTTGCATAGAATTATAACCTAATTGCAATACAGTACTTCCGATTGCATCAGATAGCTTTTTATATTGATCCTTTTCTTTTGTTGATAGTTTACTCTTTGGTTTCGTATTCATTGTATATAACTTTTAGTTCTCTTAACATTGATATCCAACAGCTAGAACAAGATGTTTGCTTCTGGTTCTTATTGAATGTTTTGTTGTATATGATTAATAGTGCTTCTCTTTGTGTTATGTTTAATCTACTTGTGCTTTTACTATATATTTCTTTTAGGTAATTGTATTCCTTTTCTTCTAAACATTCTACTTTATAAGGAAACATTTTATTAAGTTTCTCTTTTCTTTTATCACATCCGCAGTCATCAAATAATAAATCTACTACTTTCTTAATACCTGTTGCTTTAGTTATCTTTTCAATGGTATCTCCTAAACCTTTAGACTTCTTCCATTTCTTATACTCGTTTGTTCTTTTATCTTTAGGTTCTTTTGCTTTCATACTTTCGTAGTTCGTTATCTATTTCTTTTTCTGTCTCCCAAATAATTATACTATCTTTTAATGTATCGTAATTATCTGGATTTTTTAATTTAAGTAACCTATTATACTTCTCTGTTTTTCTATCACTTTTTTCAATGCGTAATTTTATTTCTTCTATATCATCTTCATCTGTAAGTAGCTCTCCATTTTTAAAGTATTCCATCTAATTCTTTCTTTATAGTATTCCTTGCATTTTTTATAGTATTGAATATAGAGCTTAAACTAATACCTGTATCTCTACTTAATGCTCTCATAGTAACACCAGAGTAATGTAGATTTAAAACCTTTCTGTCATACCAGAGCAATGTATCTTTAGCTACAACCAATCTATCTATCTTATTACTTGCTTCTACTTCAGACTTCATACAGAATAAGTTAGTGTCCTCTACTTCATAAGACGTAAATTCAAGATTTTGTTTATTTAAGTAATCCACTAAATCTTCTATATAAACTTCATTATCTCTTTTCTTCTTTAGTTTCCTAAAGTAATCAAAGTATAAGTTTCTAAGAACAAAGTAAGCATATATATCAATAGACTCTATTAGTGTCTTTTTGTTTGCCAAGTGCATTTTAATATACATATCTTGTACTAAGTCTTCTGCTACTGATTTGTTAGCTCCTAATCTTTTTACGACTATAATCCAATCGTTATGTTTATTATATAAATCTAAGAGGATATCCTTATCCATTAATGTTTAAATGCTAGTGATAAGTATTCCTTTAGCTCTGGTGTTTCTACTAAAGTTAATACAACACCACCTAATAAAATATTATAACACCCCTCTACATCTGCTGGTCTATAACAACCTTTTATATCAAACGGATCAAAGTTAAATTTAACATAAGAACCATCTGGATCGTATTCATCTTGCGTATATAATAATGCTGTCATATTTGCTTACTTATTTATTTAAAGCAAATATACACAAAATATATTTAAGTTATAGAAATAATTTATATATAGAAAAGAACAGCTAAAAGTATTATTAAGACTGCTGCTTCTATTAATAAATTTCTTTCTTCTACTTTCATAATTCTTTATCTATTGTGTTTATGTCTATTGCTAATCCTTTTTCTATTAATACGAATACGTCAAAGTGGTTTTTAATTAAATACTCATATATTGCATAAGGAATATCATCTAACCAATATTTATGACTATAATGTTTAATGTAATGCTTTCTTTCGTATGTCACATAATCTAAATGACTTATATGTGTTCCTAATTCCTCTATCAATTCCTCTTGTGTTAAATCAGATAAAGGTCTTAGTATTGGTTTAAATGTTTCTGTAATTTCTAACACTCTTTCTAAAGAACCAACAGTTAAAATATAACTACCTATTCCTTTATTATTAATACGCAACCCATAAGGTAAATAAGGTGCTAAATCTTCTAGTTTTAATTTTTTCATAATTCTATATTATTAAATCTTATTCCTAAATCTTCTCTTGTAAAATGTTTACTTACATTATCTGATAACCTTTTAACTTTATCTGTACAGCGTGTTACGTTATCTCTAAATGACGATAACTCTCCAAGTGTTGAAGATGTGCTAACCACCTCAAAAGATTCGTTAGAGGTTAAGCATTTAAACTTTGTAGCTCTAATTGATTTGTTTTTTCTTAGTATGTTCATAGTTAATTTTTATTACCACAGTTTCTACATAACCCTACTAATTCAATTCCTTTATAAATCATATCTACTTTTCTTTTATTGCATTTAAGACAGGCTATCCTTCCTGTTTCCATTTCTTGCTGAATCCTAGCTATCTCGCTAAGGTGTTTAAAAAATATTTTTATATATTTAAGTATGTTCATTTCAATAGTTCTTTAATTTCTTTTAGTTCATTGTAAAGGTATGAATCTCCTGTTGAGGTTAACTCTATAAGTTTATCTAACTTATCAAAACCTTGTGCTTTTAACTGCAGATCATATATAATTAATATGTCGTGGTCATTCCATGTTCCGTTCTCAAATTTAGATTTAAAAAAATCCATTTGCATAACTTCTTTCTCGAAGTATTTTAATACTAACTCTAATGATAAATCTATTTTCATCTTAATATAATTGTTTTAATACACATTCATAAACAAACTCTTGATCCTCGTTAATCAAATCTAAATCTTTATCTGTTAAAGCAACATCATAGAGTTCTGCATACGAAATAAACGCATCGCAAAAATCTGGATAGTCTGATGTACATATCCCTTCTACTTCTATATTCTCTAGCTTATACTTATTTGTTTCTATCATCGTTGTATTTTTTAGCCATTAATTCAAATATTTTACTCATACCATCAACAAAACCTACACACCTATCAAAGTTATGTCCTTCTTTTTTGTAATTTATTACCATTGCTTCTTGATGTTCTTTTGTAATTATCATAATATATTGTTTTAAGTTTTATCAAATGTAAGTATAATATTATTACTGTGCAAATATATCAAAGGTTATATTCTTTGGGTAGATAATTTTATCTGTATGGTAGCAGAAAGAAATCTTACCTAATTTGTTAAGCTCATCTATTCGTTTACGTTGCAGAGGTTTCAAAGTATCGTTACCTTCTTTTACTTCTATAAATAGATCATTGCTTAAACCAAATGCAAATATATCTGGATAACCAGCTTTGTTAAGTCTAATAGTTTTTAGAACTAAATAACCTTTTAATTCTAATGCTTTTATAATTTTAGTTTGTAGTGTCATTTGTAAATAGTACTTAAAAAGAAATCATACTCCCATTTATTTATTGTTTTATTATGCTTTAAAGTATGTAACCAATCTAAAGTTGTCCAACAATATAAACTAGGCATAGAAACACTTAAACAAATTTTATGTATAAACATAAATTTATTATCAGATAGCTCTTTGTAATCTTCATCTATTATAGTTATCATAAATAATCTTTTTTAAACACGTTTAATGTATAATTCTTTTTATCTTGTACACTTTTATAAATATTCTTTTCTATTCCTCGTTTGCTAAATATCCAATAGATATGATTTTCTAATCTTTGCATTGTTGTCATTCTATCTTTAGCTTGAAAATATGAGGTTGCACTAAAGTCTATGTTATAGAATACTAAGCTATCTGCTTTCTTTAAACTAATACCTTCTCTACCACTTACAATCTGTAAGGCTATGTTCTTATCTGTTGTATTAAACTCATCTAAATCATTTGTAAGGTTATTTCCATAGATTTGTTTCAATGCTTCATACTCTGCTTTGAACTTATAGAAGATACCTATTTTCTCTTTCTTAAAGTGTTCTTTTATAAAATCTGCTTTACTTGTATCTATAACTTTACTATTGCCATCTTCAAATTTTATAGTTCCGCTATATAATTGATGTAGTTTAGATTGTAACTTAACAGCACTATCTGCTATTATCTCATTGTATTTTCCTTCTATAAACTTATCCTTTGTAAGTTGCTTACATAGTTTATATGTAATTGGTAGCATCTCTACCTCCAAGATATGTTCTTTTATAGTTGTAGTAAACCCTGCTTGTTCTTGTGTGTATGTTAATATGTAAGGATTAACAATAGGCTTTATAAGTTCTAAGTTGGCTTCTTTATAATCATTCACAACAGCATAACCTAGTTGCACTTTCTTTACATTAACAAAAGTCTTAGCCCATTTATAAAACGATTTGTAAGGTGTGAAAGGTGAAGCGTTAGACAATCCAAACACATGGAAGTATTGACTGTAAGATTCTGGTGTAGGTGTTCCAGATAGAAGTATCATTGGTAGGTTTCCGTATTGTTCGTTAACAGCTTTAAAGTATTTAGACTTCTTAGGAAATGATCCATAACCATGACACTCATCAACTATAACCAAATCAAAATCATTTGTATTTAACTTATGTAAAGATTCTCTATTGATAATAGTTATCTTAAAATGTTTAAAGTAACCAAAGTTATCATAATCATTTTGTATAGATGTAATTGCTTTCTTCTTAGTTACAAATAAAACATTCTTTGCTCCGTATAGTCTTGCTGTTTCTAAAGACGTAAGGGTTTTACCTGTTCTTACTTCCATAAATAAACAAACTAACTTTAACTGTTTAAGTTTTAAATTTGCTATAATGCTTAATTGTATTTGGTATTTCCTTAATTCCATTTTAATATGTTGCTGTGTTTTCTATTGTTTCTCTAATAGTTTTTAACTTCTCTATATTAAATCTATTTAACATGCTATATATTTCTAATCTCATTTTATCATTACCTATTGTCTTATAATGTTTAGAATCTGTTTTAATAACCATCTTTAAGGTTTCTATCTGTTTGCGTAAATTTCTATCTACTTGCATCTCCTCTACTAAACGCCTATTACTTGTAACAAAATTAGAGTGTGTTCTATTAAATTGTTTAGCTATAAAAGTTAGAGGAATTGTTTTTGTCATTTCACGAATCAAATATACGCATATATTTCTTGGTCTTGATATCATTGATCTGTTGGTATCTTCGTATAAATCAACTCCATAATAATCAGATACTATCTGTATTATTTCGTTCATTGTTTTTATCTCGTTGCTTTTAATTATCATTTTGTATTGTTTTAAATATTCTTAATTCATTATCTGATTGCAATGTATAGCCTACTTTTAATCTATAATTTGTAAGCCATTGCAGAGCTTCTTTTAAACTATTGTATGGTTCAGAGTAGTTATACCATTTATTTTTTTTAAATGCTTTTAAAGTGTAATTATATGTGTTTGTCATATTAAAATAATCTTGTTTGTTCTATGTTCTTATTACTTATAATACCTAAAGCTGTTTCTAATATAGTTTTCCCTGCTTCATAGTCTACTAGATTACGAGCCACTTTATCTATTCTTTGTTTCCCTTTATATTTTGTGAAGTCGTAATCATGAAATTTGCTTAAATCAGAAACTTTAGAGTGTATAAAATTACTTGCTTTTCTACCTTTTAAATCGTTTGGTAAATTAAAGTTAGTCCAATATAAATGTCTATCTCTTTTTTTAGCAACCATTAAAGGTTCGTAAAAAGGTATTACATTTTCAACAACATATTTACCTTTAAAAAAATGTTCTAATAATAATATTTCTTGATATAATTTCATATCAGGATAAGTTGCTTTAGATTTTCTCTCGCCTTCACCAGTATTTGTTTTCCTCATTCGGCTATGAGTTGGGCAAGGAGGCGAGCTCCAAATAAAATCATAGTTCATATAGTTTTCTAATAAAAAAGCGTGTGCATCTGAAACAATTACTTTATCATTCGGGAATCTTTTTTGATATAATTTTGCTAATTCTTCATCAATTTCAACAGCAGTAATTTCTAGATTATCAGAAACTTCATCCCACTTGTATCTGTTACCGCCTAAACAAGCGTATAAATTTAATATTTTGTATTTCATAAGTTTTATATTTAATTCAAATTTACAACGATTTTAGTTAACTCGCAAATTATTTAGCACTTTATTTTAAAACCATTCTTCCTCTTTTATTTCTTCTGCTACTTCACTATCGCTTATCATAAACCATCTATCCCCATTACTATTTCCTTGTGTAAATTCAATACCTTTATAGTTAGCGTACTTCTGTAACCATATATTAAAACGCTTTCTTGTAAGCCATTTCTTATAGTCTGTATATTCATCCGTAAATTTAATGAAGTAATCAACTTTGTTTAGTCTTACATTTAAACTTACTATCTCTCTATCTTCTACCCACTCCATAAATTCCATAGAAGATTCCGCAATAAACTTTCTTAACTTAATATTCTTAGCATTTTGTTTTATCAATCCATTTTTAAAGAACATCTGCAAGCAATACATCATATAGTTATCATACTTCTGGTATTCCAACAAATCCCAATCATCAAATAGCTGTCTTCCAAACTCCTCCTCTGGTGTTAATTTATCACCGTAGTATTGAGCTATTTCTATTTCGTGTCTTCTACGATCGTGGCTGTTTCCTTCTCCTTTTACAGCGTAGTTTGTGCTTAGTAATATTTTAGGTGAATCGTGTACGTTTAATTTTATAGCATCTTTGTTCTTTCTTTCTAGTGTTATTCCTTCCGTAACTAAACTAAATTGGCTTTCAAAATCCCAGTTCTTTTTTATATCATCAAAGACTAATATCTTTGTATCTATGCTAATAGTTTGGTTTGCAAACTGTGATTTACTATCATACTGCTTACCATCAATTATAGATGTCTTTCTAATATTTGCCAATCCTTGTACGAATAAACCTTTACCTGTTCCTCCCTCTGGATTGTCGCTTATAACTTCATCATTTAATATAATAGCTTTGTTGTTACTTCTATTTTTATAGGTACTCATCATGTAACCTAACACACATTCTACCGCTAATGGTTCTTCATTAGATACATTATTAATAAACTTAGAATAATCATTATCAAATGTTTCTAAGGTCTGCCATTCTCTCTCTAATATATGCGACTTCCATACATACCCATCTACATCTACATATTCTTTTAATTGTATGCTATTCTTTTTTACTTCTAATATACCATTAGAAAAAGCAAAGTAGGAAGTATCTCGTGTATCGCTTAACATTAATAAATCAATACTTTCTAACATTGTAAGGTATTGCTCACTAAATAGGTTTTGGTAAATAGCACAATAGTTCCATACATCTAATTGTTTCTTATCCATTAGGTAATCTAAAACAAAATCTTTAATCTTAGAAATAGATGTTAATTCTACCTTATTAGATTCTATATAAACAAAAGAGGGTTTGTCTGCATCGTTAGGAAAGTGTTTTTTAAATCCATTATTCTGAAGAAACATTTTATACTTCAAAGGATTAATAGTTATCTTTTGTTTGTCGCTTACATTCCAAAAGTCCTCTGTTTCAGATTCTATTTTTATCTCGTTGTAGGTGTCTTCATTAATCTTATATTTATCTAATACCTTTTGTTTTCCTTTGTTTAAATCAACCTTTATATTATTTATACGTGTATAGTCTTCAAAGTACTTTGAATTGAAGCTCCTTATTTTAAATGCAGATTTTATAGCGTTTCTTGTTTCCGTTTCCGAGAACTTACCAAATACAATGTTATTTAATATGTGTGCTTCTGTTGTAGATTGACTTACACCATACTCGCAAAATGCTCCAGCTAAGTTAAATATAAAGTTATTACGTTCACCATCAACAAAATCTGTAACCCATTTAAACTTCATAATTTTTGAGATGATAGTCATCTCATCATTAATAGGTATTAAAGGCACTCTATCCGTAACTTTAAAACCCTCATCTATTAGAGTAGGTTGGTATATTTCAGCATCGTAGTTTATATATATGTTTGGATCGTAGGATTCAAAGCATATTCTATCTACGTTACAGTTGGCAATATCGAAGTTGTCATATTCAAACTCCTTATTAAATTGTCTGAAATATTTATCGTGTGTAAACTTGTCAGAATCTTCTGGTATTCTTACCAATGCTTTTAAACCAATGTTTGAAGGAGAAATAAATATAGCTACTATATGTTTATTCTTTTTAAGCTGTTGAAATTGCTCCATCATAATATCTTTAGACTTATATTTGTCAAAGTCTGTTATCATTAATCCAGAGTGCTTAACAAGTCCGTTTTTATTACGTTCTTTAAACTCACCTCCAAAACAAATACAAGGTAGATTACCTTTTTGTTTTTGATAGTCTTCTTTCTTTAAAGTTCTAAGATGTTCTATAAACTCTTTTGATGGATTCCCTGTTCTAATTCTTTCTAATGATTTCTCTAAAGAAATGTAGTAAGGTATTTGTGTTTCCTTTAATCTCTTAAAGATTGTTATTTTGTTGTTTTTCATTTATATATATTTTATTTGTTTTTTATTTTTTCAAATTCTTGCCACTCTTTTGTAGTTGAGTGCATAGATATCAACAAACAAGTTAATCCACCCTCTATAAACTGAATTCTATCTTCCCACCCATAAGATTGTTTTATATCATATAACTTCCCTCTAACATTATCTATTTCCGTTCTTAAATCCTCCATTAATTCACTTAATGGTTTATCCATATCTTTAGCATTTTTGTAATAAATAGGATTTCTATTTTTATTTATTCTTTCCATTTTGTTTGTTTTAATATTTCTATACATAATTGCTGTGGTATTTTAGAGCGTTCATAATTATTTTTTAATCCTTGTGTTCCTGTTTTAGATCCTCTTGGTGCTGGTTCGTGATGGCATTTAGTATTACCATTGAAACATATAGCTCTTGGCTTCCAACCGTTAGGATTAAATAAAGGATTGTAAATATTGTTACTCCATATATCAGTAGGCTTTGCTCTTTTATCTCCGTAAGTACAATACCATATTGTTACTTTTGCTATTCCTTTCATAAAATCCATCTTTCTTAAATAACCTCTAGGGTTTTCAATATAGTATTTTGCATTTGGAAACTGACTAATAATTTTTAAAGTATTTAAAACTAACCTATCGCTTTTTTCTGCAAATGGTGTTTTAGGTTTTCCATTATCTCTATGCTTACTAATAGCTGCTATTGAATAAGTAGTACAGGGAGGGGATGCCCATATTAAATCTGGTACAAAAGGGATCTGTTCTTTTGTTAAAAACTCAATATCTTGTACTAAGTCTATATTTTCAAAATTGTTTATATCTATGCTAAAGACATTATGCCCTAGTTTATCAGCAATCTTTCCAATAGAACGTGATCCAGCAAATAACTCTAATACATTCATAATTTTTCTAATTTTGTAGATTGTAAAGATATAAAATATAAATCAAATACACAAGTTTATTTCAATGTGTATCTAAATACTGTTAAAGTGTATCTTTTTTAATCCAATGTGTACTGTATTATTCGTAACGTTTATAGTACTTACAGCGTGGTTTTGCCCTCAAAGTACACATTGAACTCCAATTCTAGGGGACACCCCCTAAAATATATTTATTTTATTTGGTGGGTATATAGGAAAAACGCTTCAATGTGTACTTTGCATAAAAAAACACCCTATTTAGAGTGTTTTTTTTTATCTTCTTGATAGTACTTTAAAAGGTACTTACTATATTTCCTTTTATGATATTTGTTTTGTTTATAATAGTACCTTAGATTGTAAGCTAACACTATTATAATTATAATTAATATTGTGTAGATCATTTTTTTAGTATTTTAATTTCTTTCTTTGTTAAATCTTTTTTAAATAATAAAATATCTGTAATATTTATTTTATTATTATTTAAATAAGATCCCATTTCTAATAACTTTGTTCTGTTTTTTTTAGTATCTTTTAATTTAAAGAAACAGGTTATGCCATTTACTTTCATTCTTCCATTAAACATAATTAATTATATTTATTTATTAAAGTTCCTATTTGCCAAAGTATATCTTTCTTTTGTCTAAGTAGTTTTCTAAAGTTTGCATTTTCCTCATACAGCTTTTCTGTATTTGGCAATACTCTAAAATCTTTTACTTCATATCTTTGTAGCATCTCCTCCTCAAAAGATGATACCTCATCGCGAGGTATCACCATTGTAGTATTAATAAGTGTTTTAGTAGCTCCCATATTAAAATGGTAAATCTATATCTTCTTTCTCACTATTAAGAGATTTAACTTCTTCAGCAACTACTTCTACATCTTTTACATCAGCACCTTTTTTATAGTTGTTAATGTACTCTTGTAACACCTTAGCTTGTTCTGTTGCTTTAGCATCAATTTTTACATCAATATTTTCACCTACTGTAAAAACAGGCATAGAATATTTAATACTTCCTTTCTTACCATCTTGTGCTGTGTTTACTTCCATCCATTGATTATCTAATAAATGGTTGTTGTCTTGGTAAAAAGTAGAGTAGTTACTAACAGCAGAACCTTTTAATTGTAGGTTAGCTATTGAGCCATCTTCTAACAATACATAAACACTTCTGTGATACTTTCCACCAGCTTGGTTTACTTTTGCTTTTACATCCTTGTAAAGTCCTTCTGCAATAACACCACCTTTAAAAGATGATACTTTTAATTCCTCTTTTCCTATTGCATAAACTTCATTAGAGAAGATTGCAGATTCAGAAGCATCGTTCCAACCTTTTACAGTTGAGTAATGTTCTAAGAATAAGAATTTAAAAGGTAAAGGTACCTCTACATTTTTTGCTGCTTCTTTGTCGTAATAAGAAAAGCATTTGTCGTTTGATTTCCAGCTAATAAATTTAGTTGCTGGGTTTTTACTACTTGTGTTTGGGCGTTCTAATCTTGCCATAATAATAATTGTTTTAAATATACGATTATTTTTCCGTAACCGCTTCGGATCTATTTTTATATTCTTGTTCTAATTTATTTAATTTGTGTTCAAGCCAACAGTTTTCTGTTATGTTGGCGTAGCTTTTAAGTAGTTCTAAGGTAGTCATTGTAAGGTTTTTCAAAGTTAGTGTCTTGGTTGTATTTTAAAGAATTTACTATAACATTAGCAATCTCTTTTTTGTAGTCGAATGTAACCTTAACATCAGTAGGTAAAGCTACGTCTTTTGTTCTTAGAAATTTCTGTATCATTAGTTGTCAGAGTTAAAACATTTATTAGAACAATATTGCTCATGTTCTGATATTGGTTGGTCACATACACAGCATTCGCTTGTGTAGTCTTCCTCTCCGTAAGGGTTATCTAATTTCCATGCATCGTAATTCATAATATATAAGTTTTAAATTCTTTGCTAAACTAAAAAATAATTAGTTACTGTGCAAGTTTAATTAGATAAATTATTTTTTAGTTTTTTTAAATTTATAACAATAGATAGCAATAGATACTTTATTATTTTATATAAAACCCACCACCACCTAAAACCTATTGTTGTTCTATCTATTTGATACATATATTTTTTTAGTCTTGCCATTTTATAATTTCATTTTTACGTTAATTGCAGTTTCTCCATTTATTATAACACCAACACCGATAGCTTCTTTCTTACCTCCCTGCATATATCCCATTGCGTAAGATTTACTATCTATACCACAACCTACTTGCATACCAAATAAAGCAGAGTACTTACCGAAAAACCATTCTGTATACATTTGTGTGTGAAAGTGTCCAGATACAGTACTTACCATATCTCTTTTGGCTGCTGTTTTTGCTGCCGAAGATTTATCACCATGTACATATCTAACACCATCTATATAAACCTCTGTTACAAAATTCCAATTAGGCGTTTCTAAGACTTCTTTATATTCCTTTATCCACTTGCTTGGTATGTTACTTGTTTGCGCCTTACGTACAATAATACGATCATGGTTTCCTAAAGTAACATCAGCTTTTGGGAATGCTTTATACCAACGTGCTATTCTTTTTATTGCTAACTCTAATTCTGCTTTACCACCCATTCCATCTGCTGACGTTTCGTGATAAGAACTAAAATGCGAATCAATAATATCGCCAATCATGACGACCTTGTTACAATTGTATTCTTTGTAGGTGTCTTTACAGAATTTTAAATAACCATCTAAGCAAAAAGGCTCATGTAAATCACCGATACATAATACTCTTGATTCTACTTTTGTTATCTTTTCGTACGCTTTTAGGATGTTTCCTTTTAATCTTGGTCTAAAATCTTTATTACTCATAAGTTTTATTTTTTACAAATATACATTATTTAAAATAAAACAAATTAGGTAGTTTAATTTATTTATTATATATTTGCTTTTTATAACGGTTTGGGTATGGCATCGTTTAATGTGTTATACACGTTGTTAATTCCTTTTATATTGTTAGTTAAGTATCAATATATAGGTTTATAATTAACAGATTAATCGTTACATTAAGTAAATGTGATTTTTGTAACAATATAATTGTACTTAACGGTAAGTGTAACACATCGTTTTAATGTGTGTTATATATTGTTATCTAACTTTTTAAAATTTTAAACAATGACTAATACAAATAAATACAAGATTGAGAAATTAGGAATGTACTGGCATCTTCTACGACTGCACTATGTAGGGTGGTCTGTCTTTAAAAGAAAAGTATGGTTAACAGAGTTTCCTTATTATTGGCATAAAGAAGATGCTGACAAGGCACTTAAAGAAATTTTAAATTGTAGATAACGTATTTAGATAAGATTTTATTTTTAACAACAGTACAAAAACATAATAAAGAATGAGTATAGCATATAAAGATGACAGTAGCGGTGAATACGCTAAGAGTAAAAATTTAATTTTATCTAGTGTTACCCAACGTAGTGACCTTTTAAGTTTTATTAAAGAGGTTGCTGAATGGGATAAAGAATACAGCAGTACAAGAATTAAATTAAGGGCAAAAGAGTTGGTTAAACTTAATTGTGGGTAACGTATTCGTATATGATTAGTACGACAAAAAACAAATATTAATAAACAAATAAGACATAGTAAGTATTAATTATATACGTTGTTATGCACTTTTAAAATTATGGCAAATATAAATATAAAAGAAATAAGTAACGATATAATAGAAATACTTGGCGTTACTTATTATACTGAAAGTTATTTAAAAGAAATGATGTTAAGGGAAAGGTATAAAGGACTATTAGAAGGAAGGCAAGTTTTTGTAGCTGAATTTAAGGAGATATTTTAATTGGGCATAACGTATTCGTATAAAGAAAGTAAATATAATTTAAACTTAAATATTAAAAGAAATGAAAACAGAACTTTTTAAATTGATTGAGAGAAACTCGGCAGATATAGAGGAATCTTCTAAAAACGGAATAATAGCTCATCATGTAGATGTTGATGAACTAGTAAATGATTTATTTACTTTATGCGGTGTTAGCCAACGAAGTAAACTGTTAAAGGCAGAGGATAAAGATATGTCTTTTAATGATTACATACAGAAGTATTTTGAAGAACCTAAAGTTGAATTAACTTATAAAAGTAAAAAGAACAAAAATGTTATGACTGAAACCGAGTTGATAAAATACTACAAAAGAGCTATGTGCCTTTAATTGTGGCTAACGTTTAGTATATGAGCCGTTTTTTTCTATGGCTTATATACATTGTTGTAGCACGTTAATTTTAAAACAAATAATTATGATAACAAATTGGAATGACAAGATAACCTTTGGAAAATTTAAAGGTGATACGGTAAAAGAAGTTTTTGAATATGATGCAACTTACTTATGGTGGGCGATGATGAATACAGATAATACAAACTTTGCAGAAGAAGTGAAAAATGGTATTCAAAAACGAACCGAAGAAATAAATGCTGAAAAGTATGAGGATTTATCTTGGGGTGATTTCTGCACTTAATGTGCTACAACGTGTTGTATATGGAATGTTGCGTAAAATTAGACTTAAATTAATAGATATGAAAAAAATAAAAGGTATTAGAATACTTAAAGGAAATATAGATAATAAGCAATTTTCTATATACGGTGTTAGCATTAGTTTTTTTGCCAAGTTGTTTAAACCTCACTTAATTTGGGATTGGTACGACTTTGGTTTAATGCTGAAAATTAATAAGCAAAACAATATTGGAAACTATCACTTTGCAATAGACATACAAATAGCATGGCTAAACCTTTGGGTACAGTGTTGGCAAAAACATTAATGCTAACAATATTATAAATGGCGTTTTAATGCCTTTTATGATAAGTTATAAAGCGTTTTAATGCTTTATTTAAACCTTAATAATAACGCACAAATAACCGTTATAAGAATGCTGTAAATTAAAAGCCATAAAGGAGTTTTATATCTTATAATTTCTTCCGAAGATTCTTTTATTTTATTCTCGTACTTAATTCTATACTTATTTTCAAAGATGCTTTCATAAGCCTTTAAATCAATTTTAGCCTGTATAGAGCCATCAACAGATATAATATCTATTTTACCCTGTGGCACACTAATAGATTGCTTAAAAGGTCTTAAATTACCTAAGCTATCACAAGGCTTTTCAACTGTTAAAGTATCTGTAAATCTTTCTGTAATAATTCTATCTTTTGTAACTATTAAAGTATCTACTTGTTTAATGTGTTCCTTTTTAATAGTTGTCTTTTTTGTAGCACAACTTAGCATTAAAAAAGTAAATAAAATAAATAAAATGTTTTTGTTCATTGTATTAAATTAATGTGTATATTTGTATTCAAGTAATTAAATAATATTTTGTAAGTTTTTCTATTAAGCATTCTATTTTATATAGGGTGTTTTTTAGTTTACACAATATATAAATTTACTTCTTTTAAGTCCTTTAAAATATTGTGAAATTTAACCATTGTTTTAGTAGAATTTAAAATATCTTTCCATCCATCGTTATCTATATCTGCAAAACTATCACCAAGAGATATACATCCATTACTCTCCCAGAAGTGATTAAAAGAATGTAGTTTACACTCTGTTCTGTTTGGTACATCTTTTAACTCCCATAAGTGTTTTTTAAATCTATTAGAGTATTCTAATTTACATTTATAAACTCCTAAAGGCACACAGCTAATATCTGTTTTATTATCTATGTATGGTAGCTCTAAAGTTCTGCATTGAAATAAGGTTTTATCGTTATCATCTACAATATATAACTCTCCTAGTGTTTGTCTGTTTAAGTGTTGACGTCTATAAATTTGTAAATACATCTACTTCATAAGTGATTTAGCAAGAAATATAATAACGCCACCAATAAACCCAGCAGCTACACTTATTAAACCAGCTTTACCAACTCTAACTGCATCTACCTTGTCTTTCTTATCTAATCTATTTTTATTATCATTAGCTAACTGAACAATTCCTTTTGTATTTGTTTTACTATTATTTTCTAAATATCCTAAAACTTTATTATTAATATGATCTTGATCGTTCATAAAAGTAGAAACACTTGCAGCAAAATCTAAATGAGTTTTTGCCATGTTTTCTTGTCCTTCTTTTATAGAAAGCAATATATCTTTTTGAGTTACTTTCTTAACTGCCATTAGATTTCTTTTTAGTCATTATATCCTCTGCTGTGTTTCCAATAATTCCAAATCCGAACAATCCACTTGTATAAATTGCAAAACCTGTGTCGCTCGTAATTGCCCAAGTTGTTAAAGCAACTAATGTACCAATTACCGCTAACCAAAATTTACTGCTTTTATATAATCTTTTCATATTTAAAATCTTAAAATGTAATATATAAATATTGGCATTATACCAAAAATAAAATCCATTAAACTTGCATTGCCTTTTTCTAAAAGTCCATCCCATACAACCTCTTTTATAATTGCTATTAATATAAGCAATAGACTTGCATCAAATACAGTTAAGAAATTAGATAGTATAACAAACAATATAGAACTCCAAAAGAAATGCAATAGCTTATCATTTGGAATTAAATTATTTAAAAATAAAAATATTTGTTTCATATTATTATGTTGTTAAAGTTGCTAATTCTGTATCTGTTAAAATAGTGTTATAATATTGCAAAGATTTACATCTACCATTAAAATACCCACCCCCAAAACCTTGATCAAATGCTAAAACATCTAAACCTATTGGTGTATCTACACCTGTTCCTGTTGCTACTTCAACGCCATTTATCCAAAAAGCGTAATCTCCTGATTTATATTTTAAAGCTATTTTATTAAAATTTAAAACATTTACTGTATTAATTCCAAAACTAAATGAATTAACACCTCCAGAAAAACAAAATACATAAATATAATTTGAAGCAGAAGTATAAAACAAAATTCTATTATTGTAATCTAATCCACTAGATATAGAAACAGGACTATCATCCGAATTGACATTTAATGCTTGTATTTCTGCAAATAAAACTCCTTCTGTATCATTTAAAATACTAGAGATTCCCGATTTACTAACTTTGTCTAAAGCTCTGGTTACAGCTGTTGTTGTTGTTGTTATTAAAGTACTTGCAAAACCACCTGCTTCTAATTGCCCTCCCCATAAATAAACATACTCACCTGCTGATGATGATGGGAAAGATATATCAACAAATCCATCTGCGGATGGTGTTACAGATATTTCTATTCTTTGCCATTCGTCTGTTAATGTAAAATTAACCTCTCCTTCATCTTTTATGTCTAAAGACATGGATGTAATATTTCCTTCTTTAGCGTAAACAGAATAAGTATAGAAAAGACCTGATGGAATTATTGTCAAGCTAGAAGTTCTTAAAATTAAATCATTTGAACCTCTTGTAATTTTATTACCTGTTAATGTACCATCTGGAGCTGTTATACTATTGATGGTTACTGTTGAACCAGCTACTTTAGACCAAAAACCATTGTTGAAATTAGAAGACGCTGTTTGCTCATTTTCTCTTGATAATTCTAATAATAAACTAGGGCATGTTGCAGTATTATCGTAATCTAAACGAGGTACATTATCAGCCACTTCTGAAACCAAACCATTAGAGTTTATCTCGTTAGCAACAGTCCCACGCACTACTGTAAAATCAGCACTTGCATCTAAAGGCTTTTGGCTGTATAATTTACTCGCTTTTCTCCCACTTGGGAACATTACGATATTCGCATCGTTGTAGTCGCTCATTCTCTTTATTTTTTAAATATTCGTTTAACTTGCTAAGGTTTACTTCTTTTATTTTGTATCTCATATTAAAGCACCCAGTTAGTAGGGTTTATATCTTTATTTGGATCAATCTCATCACCTTCGTTTGTGCTATACTCTGGGAAGTCATTATCATTTTCGCATAAATGATTTACCAACAACTTACCAAAATATTCGCTATGTATTCTATGCTGCTCACTCAAAGCATCCACTTCTGATTGCTCTGCTATTTGTTCACTACTTCCAGAGTGTTTAAATACTCCTCCGTTTCCTAAAGTAAATCCAGCAAATGGTAAAAACATACTCATAGTGCTATGTGTTAAAAATGGCTGTATGTAGTCTGTATTTAATGCTAAGTAAACACCAGCTAAAGAACCAGCAACAATATCAGCTGCCATCTTATCGTATAAGTCTTGCCCTAAATAACCTCTCACGTCTTTTAACTGCGATAGATATATAAATTGTGTTAACTTATCTCTATCTAAATTACCATCTAAAAAAGTACTTTTAATTATATCTTCTGGTTTTATAAATAATGCTTTTGCCATATCTTAATTTTTATAGTTTGGGTGGTGTCCATTGTTCGGCATATCTTTAGGTGCTTTTTCTGCATCTGTATATTCTTTTCCTTTAGGTGTGTAACTTTTAGGAATACTATCTACTTCTTTACCTTTAGATATTTGCTTTTCTGTTTTAGATTTTAGTCTATAAAGATTCTCATTAAAGAAATGCCCACAATTTACTCCACCTTTGTATCTGAATAAACTATAATTCTGTCCTTTATGTCCAAATGATTTATTAACACCACTAAAACTAGCTTTATCTATATCCTCTTTTCTATAAACAACACCTCTACCTGTTTTAGCCATCATATTAGTACAGAAACTTCTTGATTTTCCACTACTGTATTTTTGTGCATATTCGTAACGTACTTTATAAAAAGATTTATCTAAAAAACTTTCTTTAGTTGGTGCTGATTTTACAACGTCAGCTAAATTTTCTGATTTTAATTCTTTTATAAGTCTGTTAGCCCAATGATCTACATTTTCTGCATATTCGTTGTATTCTCTTTTTTCTACTAACTCCCAATCATCAGACATTACATCTTCATTTAATCCAACCTCAATCTCATTAAATTGGTCATCTGTTAAATCTACTTCTGAACTTAAACTCAATTCTGCATCTACTCCTGTTTCTTCTTCTATTGCTTCTTCATCTACAACACCATCAACATCTATAAATTCTAATGGTTTTAAAGTTTTGAAATATAGTTTTAAGCTAATGTCATTAAAAGCTAAAATTTTATCTAATCCTCTAATAATTTGGTTTTGAAAAGGTTTTATAATTTGATTATTAAATAATGCAAAAGCATTCTGTAACTCCTCTGCGTTGTTTCCTAAGCCACTATTATCTTTAACACCTATTAATATAGGATTTGTAACCTTATGTGCTCTTAGTAACTTGTCTGTTGCTTCATCGCTAAGAAATTGGTATTGTTGAGAAGCATCATTAAGTTGTAGGTTCTCAATAGTTGCAGCACTATCTTTATTTTTATTAAAAGCTACTATAATTTTACTTCTACTTTTAGCTCCACCCCATTTTTTTACAATGTCAGCTTCAATTTGGTTTTGTGTCTTTTTATCTGGCACTCCATTATTAAAGTTTAAGAATGTAGATGCAGTCATACCATTTTGTAAATTATTGATATGAAAAGAACTCATTTCATCTTCCATTTCAGCATATACAACTCCAGATTGATAATCACAAGGTGAAAAGTAAAAAGAACCAGCAGCATAAGGCTGAATGTATAGTATTTCACTTTCTTTACTAGACATTCCAAAAGCTGGTATTCTTGTAGGTACTATTTTATCGTTTTCAAAGTCAATAGAGTGATAATATGCTTCTATTTCACCGTCTTCATTTGCTTTTTCTGGTGCTAAATAATTTACAGGTATGTGAAAAACCTCTACAATCTTATCATGTTTCTTATTATATATAACTTGTAAGGCAAATTTACCTAGTTTTTTGTAATCTTTTACAATATTTTCTATCTCAATTTCCTTAAATAAGCTAATCATTTGAGCGTATTGCTCTGGTTTCTTAGCAGAATCTAAAGCAGATAAGCCTTTTCCATATATTAAATTAGAAATACCATCTATAATACTCGCATTTGTAGGACTTTCGTTGTATGCTTCTATTAAATACTTGAAATAACTGTTATTTTCACCCCATGTTACCCATTGTTTATTGATAGATTCCTCCACAATAGGTTTAATATAGCTAGAAAGCTCAATTACAGATATGTTATTTTCTTTTTTTATCGGTTGTTTCATATTATGGTGTTACAAATTCGTTATCTCTTGCAGCAGTTTCTACAAAATCGTTGTTATTAATCACATATTTCTCGTAATCTACTTGGTCAGTACAAAATATAGAACCTCTATACATCAAAACAGTACCGTTTAATACTTCATAGTTGTAATAAGTACCCTCTATTAATGTAAATGCTTGTGCTATTGTAGCCTGTTCATTAGTATAAGCAGCGGTTACGGTATAACTAACTGTTATATTTGTGTCTTCGCTAGTAACCTTTAAATTCAAAGAAGAAAGTACTGTACTTCTAGGTATAAAAATAAGGTTTTGAGCAGTAGTTACAGTTGTTAGTATGTTCATATTAATAAGACTAAATTTTAAGTATTTGTTTTATTTAATAAATTGTTGTATCTTTGTGGTAAATAAATATTAATAAATAATGATAGACTTAACAAACCATATAGAAATTAGTGAATCTTTTAAAACAAAAACTGTTATTTGCTGTATTGTGAGGTTAGATAAAGAAACAATGTTAAACGCTTTAAAAAGTAAAAGTATATATCTAAGAGGCGAATACTTTAAAATTCCCGAAACAAAACTATTACACTTGTTGCTAAATAATAAGTTTGGAGAAACATACTTAGAACTTGAAAAAATAGAATAATAAACATAAATAAAAAAAGAGCGTACTGTAAAGCACGCTCTTTCTCAATGAAAAATCCAAAACACTATTTCTTATGGTGTGATTTGAGATGAACTAATAGTTGATCCACTTGTTAAAGCATCAGTCAAACTAGTAGTTATATAGTTAGCCCATATTTTCTCTTGCCCAGATATCACTAAAGTATATCCGTTAAAATCTCCTAAAGCACCACCTACATTTGCATTACCATCTAAAATCTCACAACCGTACTCTAACCCTGCAATCATAAAATCACCAGCGTTAGTTTCAACAACAACGTGAGGTCTACCATAGATTAATAATTTTAATTCTTTGTTAGTTAAAACATCTGTTTTATTAAGTGTTACATTTAATGTTTGTTCTGCAAAAGTAGTTCCGTTCTCTCTTGAAGATGTCATCTTTTGTTCAAAGGTAGATACACCTTTTAAATCATATTTGAACCAAGTAGCAGTATCACTAGCAAAAGTAGTAATCTCGTCTGTTTTAGTTCCGTCATAGGTAATCGCACCAAGAGAGCCATGATCTGCAAAGTAAATAGCTTTTAAACCAGATACTGCATCCTTACATCCTATTGCTCTACCAATTGTTAAATCACAAGCCATATTATTATATTTTTTTTATAAAAAAAAGGTAAGTGAATAAACACCCACCTTTTTTTGTTATTAATTTGTTTTATTATTATGCGTATCTTACAATTTCAGCTCCGTAACCGAAAGCAACTGCTGCTGTAAATTTCATGATTACTCTAACATTGTCATCTCCTAATGTAGCAGAAGTGTCAATCACTTGCACTTGCTCGATATCGTTTCCTATATTTGTTCCGAAAAACAAGTTAGAAGAACGTGCAGCCATCATATCACTTGAAGGTAAACCTTTCGCTAAGAATAAGTTAATACCATTAAAAGCTAATTGTGTTGGCTTACCATCTTGGTAACCACCTTGATGATAGTCAGCAGCTCCTAAAGCTGTTACATAATGTCTGTAAACATTTGTAGGAACATAGATATTTAAATCTTCTTCCATTCTGATTGTGTCTGGGATAGCTTCTTCCACTTTTTTCAATTCTGCAATCACATTTGTAGCGCTTATAGTAGTTCCTGTTACATCAATAACATCACCATCAGCTAAAGCTAATACCATTAAGCCATCATACTGTCCAGCTGTTGCATTAACACCTTGCCAAATGTTGCTTTCGTTTCTTGTAGCTACTTGTTTTACAACTTGCTCAACTAAGTAAGATTGAAAATTAGGTGCTAAAGAATCACTTGCTCCGTAACCGTTTTGTAAAGCATTCCAAGTTGCTTGGTAATCTGCTTTACAAAGCTCTAAGTTTACCTTAAAGTTTTCTGGTGCTAATGTTTTATCACTTAAAGTGATTGTTGAAGTATCTGAAAAATCACAAGACGCGTTCTTTACTAAGTCTGCTGATAAATCCAAAGTTTGAATTTCCCATTTGTAATCGATACCTGGTACTACTGTTAAACCTCCGTTTGCAATAGTAGATGCTCCTAATAGAGCTGCTGATATAAAGCTATCTGAAGCCTTACCTGCGTAATTTTGACTAACTGTTGAAGTTGTCGCTAATTTAATTTCTGAACTCATTTTTATTTGTTTTATAAAAGTTATTTAACATATCGGTAACTCTATCTCCTGTAGTCTTTCTACGATTCGCTCCGATTATGTTCATTTTTATTTCTTCTGTTTCTTTAGCTTCTGGAGAAGAATTAATCTTCTTAGATGCTGGTACTGATTCTAATTCTGTTTTTAAATTTTCTACTGATGAAAGCAATTCAGCCTTTTCAGTTTCGTGCTTATTTAAAATTTCTTCATCGTGAGATGTAAGCATTGATTTAATTTCGTTTATAGCATTTTCAAAATCTGCTACTGTAACAAATTCCGATGCTTGTTCAACTTCTTCTGGTGCTTCATCTTCAGCTGGTGCATCACCTACTGATTCAATAACCCCTTCTTCAGCAACTACTAATACTCTACCATCCTCTAAAGTATAATCACCAACTGGTACTGCTACTCTTTCGTCTTCTGAAACGATAAACACATCTTGTCCTGCTTCAAATGATTCTGCTTCTAATACAGTTCCATTTTCTAAAGTTTGTGCTTCTAATTTAGTTTCAACTTCTTTAGCTTCTACAACTTCTTCGGTTTTAACTTCCTCTAATTTAGTTTCTTCGACTTCTTTCGATAATCCAAGAATGTCCATTATCTTTTTTATTTTACTGTTTGCTTCCATATTAATAAGACTATTTAAAATTTGTTTGTTATATTTTCGTTAAACTGATGTTATTTTGTAAAACCATCCTGTTACTACAATAGATGCGTTTTGTGGTGATGAGAATCTAAATCGTGCTGGAAAGTTTCTTGTATTATCACTTCCTATATACATCTCATAAAATGCAATAACAGGTGTTCCTGTTGCAGCAGTCTTATAATAAACGTGAGACATTGATTTTTCAAAAGATGGTGATCCACCCTCTGCGAAACTAAATAGTAATCTAATTTCTTGTGCTGCTAGGTTTGTTATAGTTAAATCAACTCTAAAGGTAATAGTATCACCAACTTTTAAACTTGTAAAGTCAAATTTATTTGTGTCTGGTTTCCATAGCGTGTCCTTTGAATCTGGATTGTATGAATCTGTTTGAGTACCTAGAGCGTTGTTAGTTAAATAAGTTGTAGTTGCATTCCCTACGTGTGTTATAGGAGTTGATGCTGTTGCTGTATCGCTAGCATCAAACCAATATGTTTTAGTAAATTCTGCGCCTAAAGCGGCGCTAGACTTTCCCAAGCTAAGACGCGCAAAATCTCTAAATGTTGAATTAGAGAAACTAGCGTCAGAAGCATTTACGGCTTCAGATACAAGAACTGAATACAATAATCTATTTACTTTGTTATTTATGGAATAAAAAGAAATCTTATTATTTGTATTTAATTCGTTTGATCTAAAATATACAATTCTTGCTGGTATTTCAAACTCAACTACACTTGTATCGGTGTCAGTTACTACTAAAGATGAGTTTATTATTTCAATTTTTTTTGACATTATTCTAGTATTATTTTTTTAATTTGTTCCAATATAGATTCATCTTTAGATTGCTCTATTGCTTTATCTGCGAAAAACCCTTCTATGCTAAATCCTTTTATCTCTCCGCTCTTTGCTTTCTGATAAATTTCTTCATTATCTACTTTCATAGATACCATCCAAGTTCCAACAGGTACGCTTAAACCGTAGTGATTAGATTTATCTTTAATAGTGTCTTCTACTATCCAAGATTCTACAACTGTAATTCCTTCTATCTTTGTAGCGTGTTCTAAAGTGCTTTCTTTTTGATGTCCTTTCTTTAGGAATAATTCACTACCTTTCCTTACTGTTGACTTGCTAAAGAAGATATGAAACTCCTTACCTTCTTTTACCCTAAGAATTGCTTTATCTGGAATTAATGCAGCACCAAGTAAGATTCTTTTCTCTTTATCTACCTCTACTAACTTAACTTCTTTGCTTAACATTAAGAAATCAGACTCTATTGCAGGGTTTTCAACTAAAGAAATAGCGTTGATACCGCCTAATTCTTCGTCTTCATCTATAAACATTTCAATTATATCGTTCATGTTAATAAGACTTATATTTTTTATTTGTTATATTTTCAAAATAAATGCTAAAAAACTTGTGTAGTATATAAAAGGCATGTATCTTTGTATAAGCAATAAGTAAAACACTAGAAATTATGACAGAATTAGAGCAAATTAAAAAAATAGGAAAGGTTACAAAAATAGGTATCGGTTCTTACTTATATACTGGATCAACTTTTATTATCGAATTAGAAAAAAGTGAAGATGGTTTTAATTACTGGGCAATAGTAGAACAAACTCTTAAAATTAAAAAGAACTCTATAAAAGACGAAATTAAAAGTGAAATTGAATTTTCGCAATTTGATACAAAGGGATGTTTAGTAGGTTTCTTAAAAAATTATGACCATCACTTTAGTCAAAAATAATAATAAATATAAAAACCCTACTATTAACTTAGTGGGGTTTTTTATTACCCAAAACTTGCTGTACTTTCTTTAGCTCTATCTAAAGCCATCTGCGATGAAATCTCTGTACTTACAACAAATGCTTGTACAGGTTGTTGCGTTTGATTAGCTACACTTGTTGCTAATTGATTTGTATCGCTTGTTCCCACAACGTTAAACTGTGGTGCTGCTGCTTGTACTGGTGCTGTTATAGAACTCGCACTTGGAGCTGAACCACCAACGCCACCACCAACAGGGTTAGGAGTTGATAATATACCTTTAACTTGTGATAATCCAAATAAACCTGTTGCTATTGCCTGTGGTATATTAAAAGGAGCTGGTACTGTTGCTAGTGTTTTAGTTATTGCGTTCTTAGTATTCCATATTGCCTGTGCAACTGCAACCGCTTTACCAACCGCACTCTCTCTACCTACTATACCGATAACTGCATTAGCTGACATATTCATAGTCTTTAACTTAGCATCTGCTGTTTTATTTTCTAATACTTCCTCTGTTTTGTTTTGTTTTTCTATTACCTTTTCTTTTTTGTCAGCATAGAAATTTCTAATCTTTTGCTTTTGTGCTTCGTTAGCATCTAGCTTTTCTAAATCTCTAATTCTATCTGCTTCTTCTTTCTCTAATTTTATAAGTTCATTTTCTTCTGCAATAACTCCATACTTATCGACAATAGCTTTTACTGATAGTATTTTCTTTTCTTCTGCTGTTGCAGCTTCAATAGCTTTTTTCTCGTCAATTACTCTTTGTGTTTCAATAGCTTTTAGCTTCGCGTCTTCAATAGCTTTTATACCAGATTTTTCTTCGTTCTGAAATGTAGTTAAAGAAGTTTGTAGTCTTTTCTGTAAGTTTAATTTAGCAGTATCTAATTGAATACCCTTTGCTTTTAAATTAGCAACTTTGTTTAAATCATCTTTAGTACTTCCTGATAATTTATTTTCTTCTACTTGTGCATCTAATCTTAATTTATTTGCAGCAACTTCTTTGGCTGCTATTTCTTCAGAAATTAAAGATGCTTCTTTTAAAAATGCAATTCTTTCTGTTGCGTTAAACTTATCCCTTTGCTCTGATTTAAATCTAAGCTCTGCAATATTTTGATCCGCTTTTGCTCTTTCAACAATTAAAGCACGTTCTATCTTATCTGCCTTTGCTCTTTTGTCTGCAATATCAGCCGCTATCCTACCCTCTTTTACAACCTCATTACTAAATTCTTTTACTGAATTTGTTACTTTATCTAAAGTGTCTTTAACACCTGTTAACGTATCAACATAAGAACTACCAGCTTTTTTAGCATCTTCTAAAGCTCCACTAAAATCACCACTAAATACTTTCTTAAATGCACTACCTAAAAAACCAATAGTGTCTAATATTGCATCAAATCTATTTGTTATGTTTTCTACTATTAAATCTTTAAAAGCTAACAAGGCTTTTTTAGGACTTGTAAAAACAGTTATTATTTTATCACCTAAGTCAGCTAATAAATCTACAAGGTTTCCTGTTACAGAACCTATAACACCCATTATTTTAGCAAACTTATTTTGTCCTTCTTCTGAATTTGTAAATGCTTTTCTTACAGCTAATATAGCAAGTAGTAACGCACCAATTCCAGTTCCTATAATAGCCAAACGCATTAATTTAAAACCTCCGTTAACGCCTTTTATAGAAGCAGACATTGCTTTAAATTTAGATACAGCACCACCAGTAACTTTATCTAAAGTTCCACCCATCTCACCAGATGATTTTTTTACGTCTTTCGTTCCTTTCTCAACACCTTGAACTGATCCTTTAAGTTTGTTTACGTCTTTAACAGATTTATCTGTTTTAGCTTCTATTATTATTGTTTTCTTAATTGCCATAGTTTTCTTTTTACAACATCTTTAGCTTCTCTAAAAGTGTTTGGTGCTTTATTTATTCCTTTTGCTATATCTATGTTTTCTGAAACACCGAAATAACTATCTTGTTTTAATAGTGTAATTATATTTTTAAACATCGTTTAATAATTCTAGTTGGACTTTACCATTTGTTAAATTGGCTCTCATTTTATTTATTATATATTTTCTGCTCATTATAATTATTTTATCATTTAATTTTAAAGTACTTAAAATATGCTGTGGTATAATAGCTTTAAATTTAAACACTCTCCTTTTACTATTATATAAATCTGTAATATAGGTTTGCCAATAGTTAGCATATAAACTTTCTAATTGCGATGATTGTGTCCAAGTGCTTATTTCACTACCAAAATTTAAACTATTTGTAATAGCTCCATTTGTTAAAGCGTTCTCTTGTCCTACATTGTTATAGGTTAATACCTCGCTTCTAGCTCCTGCATCACTTATAAAAGCTAAAGCATTTGTTACAGTTGTTAAAGTAGTAACACCCTTATTATAAAATATAAAAGGCTCTATCTCTACACTCTCTAATTTATCATCTATAATTTTACCTACGTGTGTATCTGATAAAACACCATCTGTCTGGCTGCTCATTCTTTCCATCATAACATTCTCAAATTCAGAACTGATAGTTAACTCCCCACCATCGTAAGTGAAGTTAGCTTCTAAATCTCCATAATTTACAGCGTTTGTATCTTGATATTGTTGGTTTAAAATAGTATCTCCATCTACATATTCAAATGATATAGTCTTATTTAAATTTGGTCT
>Ga0208031_1000094_pt1 | contig 33428 bp, 29 predicted proteins | sample MalvirAntarct_38_FD_184252 | JGI IMG/M metagenome (GOLD analysis project Ga0208031, IMG submission 184252) | Marine viral communities from the Global Malaspina Expedition - Malaspina viral metaG Antarct_38 (SPAdes) (version 2) | ecosystem: Environmental > Aquatic > Marine > Oceanic | place...
GCTCCAGTTGATCGTTTACCGTAAGACTAAAGGGTGCTGGTTTCCGGGCCAAAACAGAGTCTCCAAACTCGTGAATAACAGCTCGAATTATACCACATATGCGCTTAGGAATTACCCGGATGGAACACTAGCTCGCTCCCATACGCTTCCCATGTCACTCCGTCTAGACCAGCGGCCGATCTGCGCTTGAGCGCAAAGTAGCTTTGGTGTAACAGCGGAATATCAACATGATGTAGCAACGCAGAGAAGCGAGTTTCTTTGTTCCGTTGCGCCGCCTGGCGCACGGTCAGCAAACCGGGCGACGCAGCGACCTGGCTCTGAGTCCAGACTGCGGCGGCTCGCTGACCGTTTCCCTTGGGTCCGGTCCTTTCCTCCAATCTCTCCGCAGGTACCTTCGCACCGTTGTTCGAGATCTTCTCAGGTACTACGACCGGATCCGACTTCTCACCCACGTTCATACTCATCCTGCGGTGTTACCCTTCGGTAAGTCGCCTCGGCTATGCCGGGGTGGGTGAGACCTCCCAGGTTCCGTACAAAAGACGTCGCCACGTGCACCGGGTCTACGACTGCGTGGAGTGCCACCACAGCTTGCCATCGCGCTGAGATGATTATTGCGTTCTGTTTCGCTTAACAACATCCGCTCTCCAGAATTGGGTTTCGCAGCTCAATACCGAGCCCATGGTTTCCCCTGTCAACACTTCACACGCGACCTCGCGATCGGGTGCGCATGACTCGGGGCCGGGGCGGCTGGCTAGGCCTTACCCCGTGCGGGACTTTCACCCACTATCTTTTGCCAGCTTTTCCTGGCGTACTAAGCGTCCGCCCATCACACGTTGTCAGATATAGCCGGCTTCCAGTTGTGGGGCAATAGCTCGTCGATGGCGTTGTTTTTCTGCGTCGGCAGGCGGGTCAGCACATCTTTGAGGTAGGCATACGGATCATGCCCATTCAGCTTCGCGGACTGGATTAGTGTCATCACAGCCGCAGCACGTTGGCCACTGCGTAGTGATCCCGCGAACAGCCAGTTGGAACGGTTATGCTGAGCTCAGCATAAGCGCAGTTATGCGCAGTCCTCGATTATGTGCAGTTGCGCCGCCGGGCACCACTGACGAGACTGCAATTCACGCTTTATCCTATTTGCTCCGGAGAGCATAACTGCGCATAACAATGTGGGTACACCCCTTGATGCACGATTAAGGAGAGTACCCATGTCCAAGCATGTTCCCAGTTGGGATTCAGTCAACACCCCGTCTAATGTGGGCGAGCGGATTGCGCTGATCCAGGAGTTTCATTCATACCTCGTGGAGCGAGGTTACGCTAACCGAACGTTGCCTCTTTACTGCTCTGTGGCCGCGCATATTTTGCGGTGGCAACATGAAGCGGGCGGTACGCGACAGCGCATCGACGCTCCGAGCGTTTCACGCTTCCTTTTTGAGCATGTACCTGCTTGCCACTGTCCACATCCCGGCAGCATGGATTTCAAGAGCATGCGAGCATCCCTCAACCAGCTACTGCTAATGCAGGGCGAGAATCGGCTCAGAACTTCCATGCCGTTGGCGTCTCTCGCCATTGAGGCAACGGTGACAAGGTTCGACGGCTACCTGGAGCAGGTGTGCGGATTGACAGCCGCAACACGCTGGTATCACCGTCGTTACGCTCGTGCCTTCCTCCAAGAGTTGTATGGAGACACCCCGGTGGACTTCTGCCGGATCACGGCCGATGCACTCCTTCAGTTCGTGAATGATCAGGCCCGCAGCCTGATACCCGCGAGTGTTGGTGTCCTTGCCTATTCGTTACGCACGTTTCTGCGCTTTCTTCAGCTCCAGGGCCATGACAGTACGAACCTGATTCCCGCCGTACCCAGGCCCGCGACCTGGTCGTTGGCCCCACTGCCACCCAGCCTCAGCACTGCCGAGCTCAAGCGTTTCTGGTATGCCTTTGATCGCCATACTCCCGTTGGGCGGCGTGACTACGCCATGGCCCGTTGCTTGGCGGACCTCGGTCTGCGATGTCAGGAAATCGCGAACCTGAGTTTGGATGATGTTGACTTGAGAAGTGCGACGATCCGCCTGCCCGGCAACAAGAGCCGTCGGGAGGGACAACTGCCACTGCCACAGCTCACCGGCGGCGCACTGGCTGATTACCTGCGCCACGGGCGCCCCGTGATCCCCACCCGCGCGGTATTCGTTCTGCATCGCGCACCGGTAGGTCAGGCGGCCACCAACACCACGGTGCGCGGTGCCATTCGCCGCGCCTTCGTGCGTGCCGGATTACCATGGTCTGGCACCCACATTCTGCGACACACGGCTGCCGCTCGCATGGTACAAGGCGGTGTCCCGCTCAAGGAAGTGGCCGATGTGCTAGGTCACCGCAACATCGACACGACTTTAATTTATACCAAGGTAAATTTGCCTCAGCTTGCTCGCGTGGCCCTTCCGTGGCCGAGGAGGCAGCCATGAACCGGTGGTTGACGATGCAAGAGCGAGTTGCGGATTACTTAACGGTGCGGCGCCGACTCGGCTTCGCCCTGCGTATCGAGGGGGAGCAGTTGCAGCGGTTTGCCAGTTTTGCCGACGCACAGGGACACAACGGTGCTATTACCATAGATCTAGCACTGGCCTGGGCTTGCGCCTCCCAGCGCAGCGGGCCGATAGGCCGTGCCCGCCGGTTGGAGATCGTCCGCGCCCTGGCCAAGTTCTGTGTGCCGTTCGAGATTGAGACGCAGGTTCCGCCCGTCCGGTTGCTCGGTCCTGCCCATCGTCGGCTCCCACCCCATATCTATACCGATGAGGAACTAACGCAGCTGTTGGCGGCAGCCGCAAACCTCGAACCCACGCAGGGCCTGCGCCCAGCCTCCATGGAGTGCCTGCTGGGCCTTTTGGCAGCCACGGGGCTCCGGGTATCCGAAGCCCTACATCTACAGCAGGGAGATGTCGACCTGGGCCAGGGCCTGCTGACTGTGCGCCAGACCAAGTTCCGCAAGTCTCGCTACGTGCCCTTGCACCCCACGGTCATCCAGGCGATGACCGCGTATGCTTGTCTGCGCGACCAACTTCTACCGCCACCACGAGCCCCAGATTTCTTCCTGCGCGATGATGGGCGGGCCCTGTGCTACACACATGTTTTACATGCTTTTCAGCGTATCCGCGCGCAGCTTGGTTGGGATCGAGAATTGCAGCCGCGACCGCGGCTCTATGACCTGCGCCACACCTTCGCCTGCAACCGACTGCTCAGATGGTATCAGGAGGGCATCGATGTTCATTGGGCCATGCCACTGCTGACGACCTATCTTGGCCACGTCAAGGTAACAGACACCTATTGGTATTTGACCGCCATCCCGGCATTGATGGCTATCGTCGCCCAACGCTTTGAGTGCGTGGCGACGTCCAGTGACGAGGAGGTGACGTCATGACTTCTTTAACAACCAACACGGACCTGGCTCGATTGCTCCAAGCGTTCTTTTGTCAGCGCCTGATGCAACAGCGCCACGCCAGCTCCCGCACCGTGAGCAGTTACCGCGATGCCTTCCGATTATTGTTGCGCTTCGCTGAGGCTCATGCCGGCAAACCTGTTTCTCAACTATCGCTCTCCGACCTAAAGGCCTCACTGATTTTGGCGTTTCTCGATGATCTGGAAACTCAACGGCACAATACTGTGCGTAGCCGCAATGCGCGGCTCGCTGCAATCCGTGCCTTCCTGCATTATGCGGCGGTCGAAGAGCCTACGGCACTGCCCGTGATTCAACAGGTACTGGCGATCCCCATGAAGCGTTTTGACCGCCCTTTGGTGGGTTTCCTTTCCCGTGTCGAGATGGAGGCAATCTTGCAGGCACCGGACAGCCATACCTGGAGCGGGCAACGCGATCGTATATTATTGACCACTCTCTACAATACGGGTGCTCGTGTTTCAGAAATCATCGCAGTACGCCGCATGGATCTGGAACGCGAGCACGGCCGGGCCCTGCACCTATACGGCAAGGGGCGCAAGGAGCGAGTGGTGCCATTATGGAAACGCACGTCCAGACTACTGCGTGACTGGCTACCCCGGATCGGGCCAGAGCCTCAACAACCGCTCTTTCCGAACCGCTACAACCAACCCATGACGCGCTCTGGTGTCGCTTCCCGCCTACGCGTGGCCACACATGCCGCAGCCTTGGGTTGCCACTCCCTTAACGGCAAGTGTGTCTCACCTCACTCCATTCGGCATACGACTGCCATGCACCTACTTCAGGCCGGTGTAGACATTACGGTTATCGCACTGTGGCTGGGACACGAGAGCGTGGTGACCACCCACCAATATCTGGAAGCAGACCTGAAGATGAAAGAGCATGCTCTGGCTGCACTTCAACCACCAACCGTGGCGACGGCTCGCTTCAAGCCATCCACGGGATTGCTCGCGTTTCTGGATGGCTTGTGATTATGTGAAGTTAGATCAGGGCCTCAGTAGTCCTTGACCGTTGTATATCTTGAGCTCAGCGCCCGCTGGCCTTCACGGCCGGCGGCGCAACTGCACATAATCGGGGACTGCGCATAAGAACGACCCAGCGCCCAGGGCCGGATCTGGTTTTCCACCCAGTTGTTGTCGATGGGCACCGCACCATCGTCCAGATAGCGCGTCAGCGCTTTCCAGCGTTTGAGGCTGTAATCCAGGGCTTTAGCCGTGCCGGAGCCATCCGGCACTTTCTGGCGATGCGCCAGCATCCACTGATGCAGTGCATCGGCAATCGGTCGGGCTTTGGCTTCCCGGATTTCCTGTCGTTTATCCGGCGGCAGGTGTTTGGTGTCCCGCTCGATTTCGTAGAGTCCGCCGATGTACTCCAGGGCTTTTGCTGCCAGTTCGCTCTTGTTGGCTTCATGCAGGTCGTAGAACTTGCGCCGGGCGTGATCCTTATGCGGAGCTCCGCATAAGGCTCATTATCCCGAGTCAGTTTTTATCCGGAGTAGATTCTGAGGGTTCCAGTATTCACGTGGCATTGAGGCTGTATCTTCACGGGATAAAATTACTGTCCGCTATAGCGAGGCCAGAAAGGTGAGCAGGTCCGGGCTGGGCTGCCCCGGTGTTGCGTTCACCGGTGTGATACCTGCGCGTTCCCAAAAGGCTTCGAGTGCTGCTCGCTTCATCTGTAAATTGGTTGTGAGATAGCGACTGGTGGTCGCGACACTGGCATGACCGAGATAGTCACGGATGACGGTAATGTCTACGCCCGACTGTAGCAGCGCGACCGCGCAACTGTGTCGAAGTACATGCGGGGTGATTTTTCGGCGCTGTAAGGTCGGGGCCGTCGGAATCGCGGCAGTCACATACTTGCGAAGCAGATAGGCCACACCGTCACGCGTCAGCGGTTCGCCCTGCCGATTCACAAAGATAAAGTTACCTGGTGTGTTGTTGCGTACGGCAGGCAAGCATTGTAGTGCCTGAGTGGTCTCGGGCCACAAGGGGCAAAGCCGATCCTTTCTGCCCTTGCCATGGAGACGCACTTGTCGTGGCGGTGTCAGATGCAGGTCTGCACAACGAACGGCAAGGGCTTCACTGATGCGAGCCCCCGTATTGTAGAGAAACAGCAGTAGCCCATGATCCCGCTGACCGAGCGCTGTGTGGCGGTCAGGCTGGTCGATGATGGCATGCACTTCCTCGGCTTCCAGATAGGTTGCCAGAGGCTGTCGGGACTTTTTCGCGGGCAAGGCCAGGATCCGTTGGTACTGCTCGGCATGCGGAAGGTCAACACGGATCAGATGCTTGCAGAAACTGCGTATAGCGGCGCGTCGGCAGTTGCGTGTGACGACTGTGTTGGAGCGCACCGATTCCAACTGGGTTAAAAAAGCTGCAACCGCATCGACCTGCAGGTCGCTTATTTGTAAATCAGCAACGGCGCATCCCTTGATATCTGCAAGATAAACGAAAAGCAGCCGCAGGGTATCGCGATAGGCGCGCACGGTCTGCGTACTGGCGCCTTGCAGGCGCTGCAAATAGTCGCGAAAGAAGCTCTCAACGTAGGCCAGCAGCGGATCTTTAGGCTCTCGGCTCATGATGTTTTACCACTGTGGTACCAGTGTCGAGCGAAGCGCTGGCTGGCAAGATCCATCAGTTCCGGTGTCGCCCTCAGATAGACTTGAGTACCGAGCACGTCAACATGGCCCATATAGGCTGAAAGCCAGGGCAGGCGGGCATGGATGTCGACGCCCTCGTGATACCAGGCAGTCAGCCGATGTACGGCGAAAGCATGCCGGAACTCGTAGGGACGTGGCCCCGTCCGGCCCTTGGCGGGCTTGAGACCTTCCCGGCGAAGTAGCCGACAAATGGCATCTGAAGCGGCCGTCACCGGCAGTGCTTGTCCGGTATTGCGTAGCAGCAGAGTGCCTGGGTCAACGGCTGCTGTCGCTTCCAGGATGCGCCGTCGCAGGAGCAGGCAATCGCTTAGCTCGCGGGCCAAATCGTCCAGAAACGGTACAATCCTGGTTTTTCCCTTGCTCTGCCGGACAAGAAAGCACTGCTGTTCCGGGTCGACATCGGACAGTTGCAACCGCACCGCCTCGCCGAGTCGCAGGCCGGTACAATAGAGTATCAACAACAGCATGCGCAGCATGCCGGCGTCGAGTTTACCGGCCTTATGAACGCTGGCTGCGGCAATGAGATGAACAACCTCTTCATAGGTAAAAATATACGGTAGAAAAGTCGACTCCTTGATGGGTGCCCAGTTCTGTTCGGGAACAAAGCTGTCCGGGTCCCGGCGACGGCGATACAGGCACAGTTGGCGGATGACGCCAAACTCCAGACCCACGCTGACGGGTTGCCGCTGTGGATTGCGCAACAACCACTCATGCAGCACGGCTTCAAACGGCACCTTGGCATGCGAGGCGGCGCGTTGCTCAACCGCGCGCTGAAAGCTCTTCAGAGTCAGCTCGCCGCGCTGGTAGGGATGCCCCATCGCACGCTTAAAGGCGACAAAGTGGGCTATGTCTTTGTCGAGTTCCGCTGCGCTGATGAGGTTCATTCTGGCACCGGCAGAGGCAGTTGGCGCAAACGCTCGGTGGCAATGCGCACATAAGCGGAGAGCGACTCCGGCGAGCGATGGCCGAGAATATCGCTCAGTACCTTGGGCGAGATCTCTTGCTCCACCTGCCGGCATGCATGTGTATGGCGCAGTACATGGCTTCCCAGGTACGCGGCTGTAACGCCAGCTTTCCTGGCATGGCCGATGAGTATATGCCGTATCGCCGAAGACTCGCTCAAAGGATAATGCGGTGCTCTCATTGACAGGAATACATGTCGCGACGGTGCGCGGCGGGGACGCCCATGCTTGAGGTAGTCGGCCAATGCCTGAGCAAGCGCTGGCAATAGGGGTAGCACGAACGCGACACCGGTCTTTGGTCGCACGACACGCAGGGTGGCCGCTTGCCAATCAATATCGTCGAGCGTCAGACGGATCACCTCGCCTGCGCCCAGGCCATAGGTGCTCATCAGCAAGAGCAAGGCATAGTCGCGCAACCCTATGGGCGAGCTGCGATCAATGGCGGCCAGGATGCGGCGGACATCGTCCCACGGCAGCGCCCGCAGTGGTTGTTCATAACGGCGCACGACCGGGGTAATGATGGATGGCGCCAAATCCGCAGATACCTGCCCAGTTACCAGTAGAAAGCGCACGTAGACGCGCAGGCTACTGCCGATGTCGGCCGTGGTCGTACGCGCATGGCGCTGGCTGTAATCCACCAGAAACGCATCAATGTCTGTCAACTTCAGGTGCCGGAGTGGCCGATGCCGGGCGGCGATAAACGCCAGAAAGCAACGGATATGAGCCAGCTTCTTCTTGATGGTAGCTTCCGGGTTGCCACGATGTTGGCGTAGATGTTCGGCGAAACCCTGCAGTTCAGGCTCGGGCTCAGGCGTTCGATTCTTAGCGGGCTGCCAGTCAGGGACCCTTACGCCCAGGGTTCGTAAACCAAGAGCCCAGGCTCTCAGGGCCGACTTAGCCTGTTGACAGATATCCTCAGCATCGATCTGTCTCTGTCGCGCGTACCATTGAGCAAAGAGATGCACACCGGCCTGGGTCAGTTGATCATCCCCATCGAGGGCTTGTGCGATGCAATAGCGATGGAAACGGCGAATCCACCAGAGGTACTGAGCGATCGAAGACGACTTGAGACAGCGGTTATCCCGCCATACGTCCTGTACCTTGGCTAATCGGGTCTCAAAACCGGGTACCGTCATCTCGCTGTGCACTGTTCATCTCCGCTTGTGGCGTCAATGCCATGGTGACAACGTTAATACTGATGCGTGGGTGGGTCTGCCCCAGAGTTGTGTTGGATGCGCCGCAAGTGCGAGCCGCGCAGAGCGAACCCCAGAGGAGCGGGCAGGCTTGGCAGGTGTACTGCAAGCGTGGCGCGCAGCGACGTCAAAATGTCGGACCCATGCAGCCTGTCCTGGAACGATCTAAGACTTGGCTGGCAGTCGCGGAACAACGCTGGTGCCATCTGCACAACACTGGCCAATGCCTCGCGTACCAGATAAAGCCGACAGCGTGTCCACCGAATGGCACTAGCTAAGGAGATATCATCGGGTCGTAATGTATTAGCGGCAGCTTCGACACTGTCAGCGTGTTCGGCATGCAGAACAACCTGCTCCAATGCTGCAAGCGTGCCAGGCAAATGAGAGGCCAGGAAGTCAGGCAACAGGCTGAAAGTGCGATGACCCTCCGGGCAGTACCAGCGCGGTATCCGCGTACCAGCGGGCGTTACACGGGAATAGGTACCGTGTCGAGAGAACGAACAACCGCCCTGCGGGTGCAATGGGCAGATTGGTAATCTCGCCATGCGCCACCCTTGAGCTGCCACATAGGCTTCGCCCGAGAGAGGCGTCTCGAATCGGAGCTGCATCTGACGCCTGGATCGTGGAATTCCAACCGGTATTTTATCCCGACAAATGATCTTGAGCATCGCCTATCGGCACTACGATCTGACGTTTTACTCCGGATAAAAACTGACTCGGGATAATGGGCCATGCAACCGATCTCGGTGATGCCGTTGCCAAACCCGACCTTGTAACCAGCATAATCATCACAGACCAGTTTGCCCTGCCAGTCACCCAGGAAGGTGCGGGCGTGTTCGCCTGCACGGCTGGGAGCGAAGTCATAAACGGTGGCTTTCAGGTCCGAGAACTGTGTGGTGCAGTAGGCCCAGACGTAAGCCTTATGAGTCTTTTTCTTACCCGGGGCCAGCATGCTGACCGGGGTTTCATCGGCGTGCAGAACGCTGTGTTCCAACAGGGTGTTTCTCAGCGCATCCACCAAGGGCTGCAACTGCACACCACAGGCGCCGACCCATTCGGCCAGGGTGGAGCGCGGGATTTCTAATCCGGCACGGCCGAAGATGCGTTCCTGACGGTACAGTGGCAGGTGATCCGCGTACTTGGCTACAAGCACCTGAGCTAGCAGGCCGGCGGTGGGTATTCCCTTGTCGATAACCTGTGGAGGTACTGGTGCCTGGATCAAGGTCTCACATTCGTTGCAGGCCCACTTGCCTCGGATGTGCCGCTCCACGGTGAACTCGCCAGGCACGTAATCCAGCTTTTCACTGACGTCCTCGCCGATACGCTGGAGCTGGCAGCCGCACTGGCACTGAGTATTGTCCGGTTCGTGGTGGATCAGGGTACGGGGCATTTCTGGCGGAAGCGGTGTGCGTTTGGGTTGCTGCTTTGGCCGAGCGACTTTCTGTTCCTCGGTCATGGCTTGATCCAGCTCGACCTCGATAGCAGCCAGGTCACTGTCGATCAGCTCGTCCAGCAGTTTTCCCTGGACGGCGTCCAACTGCTCACTGCGACGTGCGAACTTGTGGCGCTTTAAGATGGCCACTTCGTGGGTCAGTTTCTCGATGATGACATTGCTGCGCACCAGCGCCCGGTCCTTGGTCTCGACACGATCGAACAGTTCCGTGGCGAGAGCACGGAGCTGATCGGCAGAGAGTTGGTCGAGGTCGGGGCGCTGGTTCATGCCCCTTAGTATGCCAAGCCCTTGTGCTGCAAACGATTCGCAGTTCTGGCTATAGCGATACCACGGTACTTGTGGTTACAGGATGGAGATCACGCCGTCGGCCCCAAGGCGCTGCCATGGCAAGCCCTGAACCAGGGCGGACAACTGCTCTTCGGTCAGGCGCAGTTGGTCACCGCGCCAGGATTCGCCCCAGTGGAACTTGCCCCGATTTAGCCGGCGGGCACACAGCCAGATACCGAGGCCATCATGGATCAGCACCTTCATCCGGTTGCCCCGTTTGTTGGCAAACAGATAGGCGCAATGTGGCCTGGCCGAACCAAAGACCTGAATGACTCGAGCCAGGGCCTTGTCGGGCCCGGCCCGCATATCCAGCGGTTCGGTGGCCAGCCAGATCTCGTCAATGCGGATCATCCCAGCAGGTCCCGCAGTAACGCGGCACACTGATGGGCCTGCTCCGCCGGCCACTCCACCACCACCGCGCCACCGGCGCGGGGAATCTCGATGCGGATGGTGCTACGCTTATCCGAGACCGATTGGTTGCCCGGTGCAGAGGTTGCCGCTGGCAGATTAACCGGAACAAATCCCGGTGTTGCTGGTGTTTTATCCGCTCGCTGCGCTTCACTCATCCAGCGCCGGACCATGTTGGCGTTGAGACCGTTATCCAGCGAGATCCGGGAAACGGAAGCACCGGGTTCCAGGCATTGGGCAACAATCTCGGCTTTGAATTCCCGGGAAAACCGGCGACGTTTTTGGTAGGGCTTGGTCACGCTTAATTCGTTCATGTTAAGTGTCCACTATGAAATAAGTGGACACTATCCTGACGGCGGCAGCGCCTGGCTCAAGATGGGATTACCGGACGGTTACCGACGATCTAAATAAGGTTCAAATTGTACTTAAGCAACTTCATCAGCAATTTATTGCTGTGGTAAAGCATGGACGGGACACTGCCGCCTTCGTACTGTCGATACGCAGCTTGCCCATTGAAATTATGCCCCGTTTCATCAGGTTATCGGTCAATACCAGGTGTGCCTGCGCCAGAGTTTTAGGCTTGATACTGCGGATCGTGGACTGCAGGCAGGACGGGCTGGCCGTCAGGTGAGCCCGAAATCGGGCAAAGGGTAAGCAGACACGGGGCTTCTCGGCCCGCAAGCGTGCGCCCGGTATCAGGCTTTATCTTAAACCGAGCGCATTGTTTTAGGCTTAGGAAAAGGCCGGCACATCGCCGTTAACGCGCCTGAAACGGCATTCAGGTGGTGTGGCTGAACGTGCTTACAGCCAGCGCTTGCGCCGCTTGTAGGACTTGAGATTCTTGAAGGAGCGTCGCTCTTCGCCGCCTCCTAGGTAAGAGGCTTTGACGTCCTCGTTTTTGAGGAGCTCGTCCTTCGTTCCGTCGAGGACGATTTTACCATTCTCCATAATATATCCGTAGGAAGCTAGACGCAGCGCCCAGTTCGCGTTCTGTTCGACCAACAACATGGTCAGACCTTGCTCACGATTGATAGTCTCGATGATTTCGAAGACCTCTTTCACCAGCAGCGGCGATAGACCCATGGAGGGCTCGTCGAGTAGCAACATCTTCGGGCGAGCCATCAGTGCTCGGCCTATCGCAACCATCTGTTGTTCGCCACCAGAGAGGTAGCCCGAAATGTTGTCGGCACGCTCCCGCAGTCGCGGGAAGTAATCGAACACCATGTCGATATCGTGGCGCACACCTTTATCCTTTCTCGTGAAGGCGCCCAGCCGAAGGTTCTCAAGAACTGTCATGTCGGCAATCAGGCGGCGGCCTTCCATAATCTGAAAAATGCCTTTGCGGACGATGCTTTCTGGTACGCGGTTGCTGATCGTCTCTCCTTGGAAATTAACGGTGCCGCGTGATATTTCGCCGTCTTCCGTGCTCAGTAGACCGGAAATCGCTTTCAGTGTCGTCGACTTGCCTGAGCCGTTGGCACCAAGCAGGGCGACAATTTTTCCTTTAGGTACCTCCAGGCTGACCCCGCGCAGTACCAGAATGACGTCGTTGTAGACCACTTCAATGTTGTTGACCGATAGCATCGGCACCGGGGCGGCCATTTGCTCCGCTAGCTTGGACATATGCGCGTCTCCGTCGTCTGAAAAGAGGCGGGCAGCCAAAGCCGCCCGCCTAAGCACGGCTTACCAGCCCAGCCAGTCTTGGCGGCGGGGTAGTTCGACAGTGGTCAGGTACTCGAAGCTATTATTACCGCCATTCCAGTGCGACTGATAAACCCGGACAAGGTTGGTTCCGCGATGATTTACAGGAGTCCAGGTGTGTGGCAGGCACACCCCTTCGAGCTCTTCTGGGGCGTGGTTGGTCATGGTTTCAAGGGCCGCTTTGATGGTCGGGCCGGTAACGTCGCCCTCAGTCGCAGCCATCGTCATCGCGTCGCGCATAAAGAAAGCTGAGCAGATGCCACGAATATAGTGCAGGGTTTGGTCGGAACGGCCGTTTTCGGCCATGATCTCGTGGATGAGTTTCATCCCAGGTGCTTCTGAGCCCCACAGCGCAGAGCCCACCGGCCAGACTATGCCGTCAGTGGCTTTGCCCGCCGATTTGACGACGTTCTCGTCGAAGCCCCAGACCATGGTCATGAACTGCGTGTCGTCTACGCCGATCGACTCGCAAGAGCTAAGCAACGAGATGTTCGAACCGGTGGTGTTGCCAAGGAAAGTATAGTCGGCACCGGACTCCTTGAGGCTTAAGCACTGGGACTTGAAATCACCAGGAGCCAGCGAGTAACGAATGGGTGGTAGCACTTCGAAGCCCAGATCTTTCGCATAGCTTTCGCAGGCGGCCCGTGGCGCTTCCGGCATGGGATGGTTGTCCCCCATGTGCTGGAAGGCCGGCGTGCCTTCGCGACCTTTATTCTCCCAATCGTCTTTTGCCCATTCGACCAATGCACGGCAGCCGTCAGAGTAAGTAGGACCGTAGAAGAAGTTGTAAGGTGCCGGTCGTTTAGTATGCGGCGATACGCCCGTCGGGTCAGTCAGATGGCCCGAGTAGGAGGCGGACATATATACAATTTCATCCTTGGCGACAAAACCGGCCAGAGCCTCCGTGTCGGCGGTACCCCAGCCTTGGATGAGGACCGGCTTAAAACCGCTTACCCAAGACTTGTAGGCGGAAATGGCTTGCGGAACTTGGTAGGAATAGTCGGTGGTCTTCAGTTGGATCTTGCGCCCTCTGATGCCGCCATTCGCGTTGATGTAGCCGATAGCGTCCTGCACGGCTAGGCCGTACGGGGTGCTGATGTCGGCTGTAGGGCCCGTGTAGTCGATCAGCTGGCCGACAGGGATTGTTTCGGCAGCCGTTGCTATGGTTACCGAACCGATGAGTATGGCTAAGCCGACGCCTATATTGAGTTTCTTGATCATTTCACTCCTCCTGGCCCTTAAGGGCTTTGTTGTAGTCTCGAACGCTGACCACCTTTCAGTATGAGAACGGGTATAGCTTCCAGTATGCCTTGATTTGCTTCCAGCGGTGTGCTAATCCATCCGGTTCGAAGATCAAGAACAGGACGATCGCCAAGCCGATCGCCATCTGCTTGAGATAGGCGGAACCCTGAACCAAACTGGGGAGGACGTCGCCGACGACAGCCACAACTCCGTCCATGACTTCCGGAAGTAGCACCATGAAAGTGACGCCCAAGAGGGTACCCATCACTGAGCCTAAGCCACCGATGATAATCATGCCCAAGAGCTGGATGGACAGCATAAGCGTAAAGCTTTCGCTGGATACGTAGCCGAGATAGTGTGCAAATAACGCACCACCGATACCGGCGTAAAAGGCCGCCACGCCAAAGGACAGAACGCGGTATTTGGCTAGATTGATACCCATGATTTCAGCGGACAGGTAGTGATCGCGAACGGCCACGAAAGCACGACCATCACGCGAGCGCAGCATATTGGTACCGGCGAGAAACATCACCACTAGAAAGAGCAGCACGATGTAGAAGTAGCTCTGGTCGCTGTTGAAGTTATAGCCGAATATCGAGAGCTCAGAGGCCATTGAGCCGGCAGGACCTCCTGTGAACCAAACCGCACGGCTGAACATGTCCTCGAGGATGAACTGTGCGGCGAGCGTGGCGATGGCTAGGTAAAGCCCTTTGATGCGGAGGGCGGGGATGCCAGCTACGAGGCCGACCGCGGCAGCCATTCCGCCTGCGAGAGGGATTGCCAGAATCACGGGAATTCCGAGGCTGTTATTCAACCAAGCGGAACCAAATGCGCCGACGCCGAAGAAAGCACCATGGCCGATGGATATCTGCCCCGTGGAGCCGACTAGGATATTGAGGCCTAACGCTGCGATGGCGTAATAACCGATCTGTATTAGTAAGCTGATGATGTAGGACTCGAAAATGAATGGCGTGACGAGCAGCATCAATAGGCCGGCGAGAGCAAAATTGCGCGACCTAGGGGTTGGGAAAATCGTCGTGTCTGCTTTATAGGTGGTGCGGAATTCACCGCATCGCATGCTATCGGCTGAGAGTGCCATCTATGTCTCCTAGATCCGCTCAATTTTCTTGGTTCCGAACAGCCCGTATGGTTTAATCATCAAAATGATGATTAACACGTAGAACGGCACGATGTTGTAGAGATTGCCCCAGTTCAGGTACTCGCCATCAACAAACTGGGCGACGTTCTCGAGTAGACCGATTATCAGGCCGCCGGCAACGGCGCCAACGATTGAATCCAATCCGCCAAGGATGGCCGCTGGAAACACTTTTATCCCGAAAAACGATAGTGCAGAGCTCACACCGTTGACCATCCCCACCGTGACGCCGGCCACTGCCGAAACCATTGCTGAGATCGCCCAAGCGAGAGTGAATACGCGGTGCACCGAAATGCCCAAGCTTGCGGCAACCTGCTGATCGAAGGCAGTTGCGCGCATCGCCAAGCCCATTCGCGAATATTTAAAGAAGGCAAAGAACCCGACCATGATCACCAAGGAAATCACGAAGCTTAGCAAGTAGGCGGGTTGAACGTTGAGCCCGAGAATGTTCACCGACTCAGTTTCAAAGACGCGCGGGAAGGGCTGTGCGAATACGCCGAATATCCAGCTCATGGCGGCTTGGAAGACAATAGATAGGCCTATAGTGAGCATAATTACCGAGATAATTGGCTCGCCGAGCATGGGCCTTAGTACCACCACCTGCAGCAACACGCCGAAGGCGAACATGAAGACTAATGTCAGTGGGAAGCCTAACCAAAATGGCATCTCGAAGTGGACGAGAAAGGCCCAACATACCCAGGCCCCGATGAGCAGAAACTCGCCTTGTGCGAAGTTCACAACCTGGGTTGATTTATAGATGAGTACAAAAGTCATCGCGACCACCCCGTAGAGGGTGCCAATGATCACGCCGTTGACCAATAACTGCAGAAGCAAGTCCGTGTTCATTGTCTTATCTCCTCGTTTAGCTACCGGTGAGGCTGGGTGCAGCCTGCTGGTCCGCGGGTTTCGATTGCTCCGGCGCCAGGTCGACCACTTCAAGGTCGGTCCGTATGCGAGACTTGGTTCCGTCCTGGAAAACGATCGTGGTATCGACGTGCACATACTCTTGCTCGGAGTAGAGCGCTTCGATGATGTCACCGTATTTTTCACGAATCACACCGCGGCGGATTTTGCGCGTGCGCGTCAGTTCGCCATCGTCTGGGTCTAGCTCCTTATACAAGATTAGGAACTTACGAACCCGCTGCGCTTCGGGCAGCGTCGAGTTGACCTGCTCTATTTCATGCTGGATGAGCTCGTAGACGCGCGATTGTGCCGAGAGATTAGTATAGTTGGTAAAGGCGATGCCGCGCTGCTCCGCCCATTTCGCCATAATGCCAAAGCGGATACAGATCATCGCAGCAAGATACGGCCGCTGATGACCCAGGGTCACTGCCTCAGCAATGAAAGGAGAGAACTTGAGCTTATTCTCTATGTACTGCGGAGAGAAACGCACGCCATCCTCGGTGATTGCGAGGTCTTTGATGCGGTCGATAATCACCAGGTGGCCGTTGTCTTTCTTGATGTAACCGGCGTCGCCGGTATGCATCCATCCGTCTCGAACCGTTTCGCGAGTGGCCTCTTCATTTTTGTAGTAGCCTGCGAACATGCCACTGCTCCGAGCCAGAACTTCCCCGACGCCTTGGTGGTCGGGGCGGTCAATTCTGATCTCGGAGTTATCAAAAGGCACACCCACAGTGTCGTAGTCAACGTCATGGGCCTGATGAATTGTGTACGAGCCCGCAAGCTCAGTTTGGCCATAGAGCTGACGAAGCGGCACGCCCATTGACAAGAAAAACTTAAAGGTTTCAGGGGCGAGGGCGGCGCCGGCGGTGGACGCAGAGCGGAGATAGGTAAAGCCGAGACGGTCTTTTAGGGCACGAAATAGAAGCCAGTATGCGAGCTGAGAGGGACGGCCCCGCTCCTCGATGCTGCGCACTCCCCACTTCATACCCAAATTGAACATCAACCGCTTGAGTGGGCTCGCATCCATCATCCGGGCCTTAATATCAGAGGCGATGACCTCCCAGACGCGAGGCGCGAACATGACAGAGTTCGGCCCAATTTCGCGCAAGTCACTCATCATGGTTTCGGCATCTTCGACGAAATTCGACACGCTTCGGCTGATCAGTGGCTGTGCGACAACGTAGATCTGATCCATTACCCAGGGCAGAGGTAGAACCGAGACGTAGTTGTCGCCGGGAAACTTTGGGTCGGCGCGCAAGTACGCTAGGCAGTGATCGAGGAAACGGCCCGATTTCATCATCGCCAACTTTGGGTTGGAGGTCGTTCCGGAGGTAGTAATCAATATCGCCACATCTTCACCGTCACCGGCGGCGACTAAGCGTTGATAGGTGTCGGGATCGCGGTTGCGTATTTGGTCGCCGCGGACCATTAGATCTTCTTGACTGATTAGACGCGGGTCATCGTATTTGCGCATTCCGCGCGGGTCGTGAAAGATAATGTGCTGGACGCTTGGGCATTGATCAATAATTTCGATAATCTTATCAACTTGTTCCTCGTCCTCGCACATGACTACCTTTACGCCTGCATAGTTGAGCAAGTAGGCAACTTCTTCGCTGAGTGAGTCCTCAAACATCCCCAGGCTCATGCCGCCTACCACATGTGTCGCCACCTCGGCATGCACCCACTCGGGTCTATTGGTACCAATGATACCAACAACGTCGCCCCGCCCGACCTCCAAGGAGGTCAAGCCAAGCGCGAAGCGTTCTACCGCGTTTTGATAGTCCCGCCAAGTGTACTCGATCCAAATGCCGAACTCTTTTTCCCGCATCGCCACTTCGTCAGGCCAATGTTTGGCGTTGTACGCTAACAGCTTAGGATAGGTATCGTAGCGGGTGATGTCTGGGTACTGAGGCTGTGTTGCTTTCATTGAACCACCGTATTCTCTTGTGCCTTGGCAGAGTCATCGCTGGCGTCTTCACCCAGATAAGCTTCTTTTACTCGCCGATCAACCATGACCTCCTGGGGAAATCCCTCTTTGATCTTGTTCCCGAAGTCTAGAACAGCGACTCGGCTGGAGATGTCCATGACCACGCCCATGTCGTGCTCTATCATGATGATGGTTATTCCCCACTCTTCGTTGAGTTCGATAATGTAGCGCGCCATATCTTCCTTTTCTTCGTGATTCATGCCCGCCATGGGTTCATCAAGCAGTAGGAGGCTAGGCTTTAGCGCGACTGCGCGTGCTAGTTCGACACGTTTGCGAAGTCCATAGGAAAGAGTGCCTGCGGTTTCCTTGCGGATGTGTGGGATCTCCAAGAAATCAATAATTTCTTCAACCTGCTTGCGATGGTCTAATTCTTCGCGCTGCGCTCCCGTGAACCAATAAAAGGAGCCCGTGAAGAAGTTATTTTTCAAGAGGTGGTGGCGCCCGACCATGATGTTGTCGAGTACCGACATGTGGTCATAAAGCGCTAAATTCTGGAAGGTACGGCCTATCCCCGCTTGACAGCGTTTATTGGGGGCATAATGGGTGATGTCTTCGCCGTTGAAGCGGATATTGCCCTGCTGAGGGTGGTAGCGTCCTGAGATGCAATTGAGTAACGAGGTTTTTCCAGCCCCGTTAGGACCGATGATGGAAAACAATTCATGCTCCCGAACAGCTAGACTAATGTTGCGCAGCGCTTTAACGCCGCCGAAGGACAGGCTAATGTCCTGGCATTCTAGGAGAGTTTCGGCGCGAAGCTGAACCATATTTTTAATCCCAGTAGGTCAGTGACGATTGTGCCCGGTGGTGTGCATGCGAGCGGAGAGTTGGCCACGACCTAGAATCGCGTGCTTCGACGACCGGGCGACGCCCGCAGGTGCGGATACCATACGGATGGCATGAGCGACGATTCACGGCGGGGTCTTTTAGATACTGTTTACGATCCATTTTGAACGCATCTTCTCCTTATTGTTTTTATAGTTAAACGAGGAACCTACAAAACGATTGTTTGGTGGTCTCTTGAACAAAGTTAGGAGAATAATCGGCGCCTGTCAAGTGACGAAATCCGAGCACCGATCTGTACCGGCTTGATGGTTTGCTTACGCAATCCTGCACTGGGCCGGCCTGGGTTTGTAGCTTGTGCTCCATGCGCTCAACTGGTGTGCTGTCCTTGGCTACAGGCGTCGGTCCGGTGAACCATGGCAGCGGTGATTGGTGGTTTTCCTGTTTGACGACGATATGCAAACTCATGCCAGCATTGGCTAGATTGGTTCCTTATCGTTACAGGCCTGGATGAACGTTGGTCTATCAACAACATGCTGCCTGTATCGACGGCCGCCTGACTTCCTCCCGATCTTCGATATGTTTCTTCCTGCCCAACAGCTCTGGAGTTGCTCCGAGGTACTCCCCGCGCTGAACCGGTTAGACGCTGAGAACGATGGGCAGGACAGCATCTCAAGAGTTGACGCCGTTAACCAAACGTTTGTATGGTTAACGCAATGCATCATGTCCGATGCTTCCATAAGGGCAGAGCTGATATGACCATCCAAAGCGTCGGTGAGCAGAGCCTGAATGCTCGGCCGCCAAATAACCACGACGAAAGAATATTAAAAATCGCTGATAATTTGGTCGAGCGCGGCAATAACACTACTACAACACGGGGCATCGATCGTCGATGGCATGGGCATCCTGCTTGGGTTTGTTTACCACCACTTCGCCGCCAAAGAAGATCTTCTAGAGGCCGGCTTTACCACCCATCTGTAAACGCAGTTGGAAGCCAACTCCTTTGTAGCCGTGCACGCGTGCCCAATTCCTTGCGGGGGCGCCCAGGTCTGCGAGGCGAGCTGGTGCGAAAATGAAATATCCTCGTGATTGATCTTTTGTGTGACAGTTTATGGGAGTTAAAACTAAAAGTTTGCCCCCCCCTAATTAAGGGTCAGCTAATGTCACAAAAACAAATTTTTAGCATCGGCGAACTAGCCAAGGAATTTGAAATAACCACCAGAAGTGTCCGCTTTTATGAAGACCAGGGGTTACTTATTTCGTATAGGCGAGGAAACACTCGTATCTTTGACGACAAACACAGAGCCCGGCTAAAACTCATTTTGCGCAACAAGCGGATGGGTCTTGCGCTACAGGAAATAAAAGACCTGTTTGATCTGTGGGACCGAGCAATTCCCGGCGGCAACGAGGAACAGTTGTTAAAAATGCTGGAAATCCTGGAAGGCCGCAGAGCCATGCTGGAACAGCAGAAGAACGACATCCCACAAGCGGAAATGGAAATAGAGACAGCCGAAACCCGGTGCCGTGAAGCCCTGGCGGAGCTGCAGAAGAAAAAGAAACAGCAGGCCCAGGCCGACGACGAAGCCCGGCAGACCGCTGAACACAAATGACAGAAAACCAAAGGTAGCCAACGATGAAATCACAATACTCAGAGCTCAACTTCGGTCTTGGTGAAACCCTCGACATGCTGCGCGAACAGATCAACGGCTTCGCCGCCGCTGAAATCGCACCCCGCGCCGAGGAAATCGACCGCAACAACGAGTTCCCCATGGACCTGTGGCGGAAAATGGGCGACATGGGCCTGCTGGGTATCACCGTGAGCGAAGAATACGGCGGCTCCGACATGGGCTACCTGGCGCACGTGATCGCCATGGAAGAAATCAGCCGCGCCTCCGCCTCCGTTGGCCTCTCCTACGGCGCCCACTCCAACCTGTGCGTGAACCAGATTCACCGCAATGGCACCGAAGAGCAGAAACAGAAATACCTGCCGAAGCTCGTCAGCGGCGAACACATTGGCGCGCTGGCCATGTCTGAGCCCAACGCCGGTTCCGACGTTATCTCCATGAAGCTCTCCGCCCGTGACGAAGGCGACCACTTCGTGCTGAACGGCACCAAAATGTGGATCACCAACGGCCCGGATGCGCACACCTACGTTATCTACGCCAAAACCGACGTCAAGGCCGGCTCCAAAGGCGTCACCGCCTTCATCGTAGAACGCGACGCCCCGGGCTTCAGCCGCCACCAGAAACTCGACAAACTCGGCATGCGCGGCTCCAACACCTGCGAACTGGTGTTCGAAGACTGCAAAGTGCCCCGTGAAAACATCCTCGGCGGCGAAGGCAACGGCGCGAAAGTGCTCATGAGCGGCCTCGACTACGAACGCCTCGTCCTCTCCGGCGGCCCGCTGGGCATCATGCAGGCAGCCATGGACGTGGTCGTCCCCTACATCCGCGAGCGCAAACAGTTCGGCCAGGCCATTGGAGAGTTCGAACTGGTGCAGGGCAAAGTCGCCGACATGTACACCTGGATGAACACCGCCAAATCCTACGTCTACATGGTTGCCATGTCTGCCGACCGGGGCGCCGAAACCACCCGTAAAGACGCCGCCGGCGCGATCCTTTACTCCGCCGAAATGGCCACCAAAATCGCCCTGGACGCCATCCAGTTGCTCGGCGGTAACGGCTACATCAACGAATACCCGACAGGCCGCCTGCTGCGCGACGCCAAACTGTATGAAATCGGTGCCGGCACGTCGGAAATCCGCCGAATGCTGATCGGCCGAGAGCTGTACCTGAACAAATAAAAAACAGCTTCAAGCCACCGGCTTCCGAAGCACTAAAGGTTCACGGAAGCCAGCACCCAAAGTATGACGGAGGGGGCGGTGGCAGGACGGTCCGGGAATGTAGAGGGCCATGGATGGCCCGAAACAAGCGCACATGGATGTGCTCGTAGCGGTTCCCGGACCGTCCTGCCACCGACCCCGACTCCCCCGAGGTCAGGAAGTCAAACCCATGACGATACTGCAAAGCAAAATAAACCCGAGGTCTGACGAATTCCAGGCCAACCAGGACTCCATGGCAACCGCCGTAGCAGACCTGCGCGACAAAGTTTCCACCATCCAGCAAGGCGGTGGCCCCTCCTACCAGGAGCGCCACATCGCCCGAGGCAAACTCCTGCCACGGGAACGCATCAACCGCCTCCTGGACGACGGCTCCCCCTTCCTGGAAATCGGCCAGTTCGCCGCCTACAACGTCTACGATGAAGAAGTCCCCGCAGCGGGCGTCATCACTGGCGTTGGCCGCGTCTCCGGCACCGAATGCATGATCATCGCCAACGACGCCACCGTAAAAGGCGGCAGTTACTACCCGCTGACCGTGAAAAAACACCTGCGCGCTCAGGAAATCGCCCTGGCAAACCGCCTGCCCTGCATTTACCTGGTCGACTCCGGCGGCGCCAACCTGCCCCGCCAGGACGAAGTCTTCCCGGATCGCGACCACTTCGGCCGCATCTTCTACAACCAGGCCCGCATGTCTGCCGACGACATCCCCCAGATCGCCGTTGTCATGGGCCTATGCACCGCCGGTGGCGCCTACGTACCCGCCATGGCCGACGAATCCATCATTGTCCGCAACCAGGGCACCATCTTCCTGGCCGGCCCACCGCTGGTAAAAGCCGCCACCGGTGAAGTGGTCAGCGCCGAAGATCTTGGCGGTGCCGACGTACACTGCAAAATCTCCGGTGTTGCCGACCATTACGCCGAGAACGACGCCCACGCCCTGGAAATCGCCCGGCGCTGCGTCTCCAACCTCAACCGCCGCAAACCGACGGACGTCGAGATCCGCAAACCGAAAGCACCGCTGTACGACGCAGAAGAAATCTACGGCATCGTCGGCACCGATCTGCGCAAACAGTTCGACGTGCGCGACGTGATCGCCCGAGTCGTCGACGGCTCCGAGTTTGACGAATTCAAACGCTACTACGGCCAGACCCTCGTCACCGGCTTTGCCCACATTCACGGTTACCCCGTGGGTATCATCGCCAACAACGGCATCCTGTTCGGTGAGTCTGCCCAGAAAGGCGCCCACTTCGTAGAGCTCTGCTGCCAGCGCAATATCCCGCTGCTGTTCCTGCAGAATATCACCGGCTTCATGGTCGGCCAGAAATACGAGGCCGAAGGCATCGCCAAACATGGCGCCAAGATGGTCATGGCCGTGGCCTGCGCCAACGTGCCCAAGATCACCGTACTGATCGGCGGCAGCTTCGGCGCCGGCAACTACGGCATGTGCGGCCGCGCCTACAGCCCGGACTTCCTGTGGATGTGGCCCAACGCCCGCATCTCCGTGATGGGCGGCGAACAGGCCGCCGGCGTCATGGCCACGGTTAAGCGTGAAGGCATGGAGCGCAAAGGCCAGGACTGGAGTGCCGAGGAAGAGGCCCAGTTCAAGCAGCCGATCATCGACACCTACGAGCATCAGGGCCACCCCTACTACGCCAGTGCACGGCTATGGGACGACGGCGTCATCGACCCGGCCCAGACCCGCGAAGTGGTCGCCCTGAGCCTGTCTGCGACACTTAACCGCCCGGCCAAACCGACACGCTTCGGCGTGTTCCGGATGTAATCGGGGAGAATGACATGACCGACACCGAATCCGCAGTTCTGCTCAAGCATCGTGCTCACGGCGTCGCCGAGGTAGTCCTTAACCGCCCGGACAAACGCAACGCCTTTGACGATGTAATCATCCAGCAACTGATCAACGCCCTCACCGAGGTGAGTTCCAACAGCAAAACCAAGGTGGTGATCCTGCGCTCTGAAGGCAAGCATTTCTCCGCCGGGGCCGACCTTGGCTGGATGCGCCGAATGGCCGACAACGGCCACAAGGAAAACCTGGACGACGCCCGTCAGCTGGCACGGCTGATGGAAGTACTCAATGGCCTGCGCAAGCCGGTGATCGGCCTGGTGCAGGGAGCCGCCTATGGCGGAGCCGTGGGCCTGGCCGCCTGCTGCGACATCGTCATCGCCACCGAACAGTCCAGCTTCTGCCTGAGCGAAGTGAAACTGGGCCTGATCCCCGCAGTTATCAGCCCTTACGTGGTGCGCGCCATCGGTGAGCGCCAGGCCCGCCGTTACTTTATCTCTGCCGAGGTGTTCACTGCCCGGCAGGCCCAGGAATACGGGCTGGTCCATATCGTCTGCGACGACGTCAAGGCCATGGAAACCCGCTGCAATGAGATGGTGCAGCAACTGGCTACCAACGGCCCGGAAGCCATGCGGGCCGCCAAGGACCTGGTATTTGCCGTCAGCCAAAAACCCATCAACAAAGAAGTGATTGAAGACACCGCGCACCGCATTGCGGACATCCGGGTGGGTGAAGAGGGGCAGGAAGGGCTCAGCGCCTTCCTGAACAAGCGCAAGGCCAACTGGGTTCCGGAGAAAGACTAATGTTCAGCAAAATTCTCATTGCCAACCGGGGCGAAATCGCCTGCCGGATCATCCAAACCGCCCACCGCATGGGCATTCGCTGCGTGGCCGTCTATTCCGAAGCTGACGCCAATGCCCGCCACGTGGCCATGGCCGACGAAGCCTTCCACATCGGCCCCGCCCCCAGCTCCGAAAGTTACCTGCGGGCTGACAAGATTATCGAGATTGCCAAAAAGAGCGGCGCCCAGGCCATTCACCCGGGCTACGGCTTCCTGTCGGAAAACACCGGTTTCGCCGAAGCCTGTGAAGCCAACGATCTGGTGTTCATCGGCCCGCCCTCCTCCGCCATTGCTGCCATGGGCTCCAAGTCTGCCGCCAAGGCCATCATGGAAAAAGCCGGCGTGCCTCTGGTGCCTGGCTACCACGGTGATGACCAGTCGCCGGAAACCCTCCGCGCCGAAGCCGAAAAGTGCGGCTTCCCGCTGCTGCTCAAAGCCGTCGCCGGTGGCGGCGGTAAAGGCATGCGCGTGGTCGAGCGCATGGAAGATTTTGACGATGCCCTGGCCGCCGCCAAGCGGGAATCGAAGAACGCCTTCGGCAACCCGGACATGCTTATCGAACGTTACCTGACCCAGCCACGGCACGTGGAAATCCAGGTGTTCTGTGATCAGGACGGCCACGGCGTGTACCTGGCCGAGCGGGACTGTTCCGTTCAGCGCCGCCACCAGAAGGTATTGGAAGAAGCGCCCGCCCCGGGCCTGAGTGAAGAAACCCGCAAAGCCATGGGTGAAGCCGCGGTCAAAGCCGCCCAGGCCATCAACTACGTGGGTGCCGGCACCGTCGAATTCCTGTACGACGTGGACGGTTCCTTCTTCTTCATGGAAATGAACACCCGCCTGCAGGTAGAGCACCCGGTCACCGAAATGGTCACCGGCCAGGACCTGGTGGAGTGGCAATTGAAAGTGGCCTGGGGTGAGCCCCTGCCGCTGGAGCAGTCCCAGGTAAAAACCCGGGGCCACGCCCTGGAAGCGCGAATCTACGCCGAAGACCCGGACCAGGACTTCCTTCCGGCCACCGGCAACCTGCGCTACCTGAGCACCCCGGATGAAAGTGCCCATGTAAGGGTGGATACCGGTGTTACCGAAGGCGACGACATCAGCATCCACTACGACCCGATGATCGCAAAACTCATCGTGTGGGATGAAACCCGGGACCAGGCCATCAACCGAATGGTCCAGGCCCTGGAGCATTACCGCATCGCGGGCGTGAAAACCAACATCCGGTTCCTGCATGCCCTGGCTGACGCCCAGCCGTTCCGGGAAGCGGACCTGACCACCGGCTTCATCGACGACCACCGGGAACTCCTGTTTCCGAAATCGAAGCTGGATACCCACAAAGCCCTGGTCCTGGCCGCCGGCTTCGTACTGGAGCAGCGCAAGTCCCGGGAAGTGGTCAGCACCGACCCCTGGTCGCCATTTGGCCGCCAGAACAGCTGGCGCATGAACTCCGAGTACGCCCAGCCGCTGCAACTGCAGGTGGGTGACGAGATTCACGACCTGAAGGTGCTGGAGCGGGACGACCGCTACCAGGTGTACGTGGGCGACAGTGTCTACAACCTCACCGCCCGCCTGGACGACGATTATCTGCAAGCGGTGATCAACGGCCACCGCATCAGCATCCACGGCAACCTGCACAACGACCAACTGGTGCTGTTCTACGAGGGCGACACCTTCAACTGCACCGTGTACAAGGAAAGCTACGGCTTCGAGGAAATGGCCGGTGAAGGCAGCCTGGCAGCGCCCATGAACGGCGCCATCGTGGCCGTGCAGGCCAAGGTGGGTGACCAGGTCACCGCAGGTCAGACCCTGGTAATCATGGAAGCCATGAAAATGGAACACGCCATCAAAGCCCCGGCCGACGGCGTGGTGACCGAAATCTTCTTCGCCGAAGGCGACCAGGTTTCCGAAGGGGCCGAACTGATTGCCATTGAAGTGGATGACACTGAAGCGAACCAAGAGGAGGCAGGCTGATGGCCTTTCCCAAACAGGTTCGCCTGGTTGAGATGAGCCCCCGGGACGGACTCCAGAACGAGCCCGGCCCGGTGATCGCCACCGCCATCAAAACCGGGCTGATCGACCGCCTGGCCGACAGCGGCCTGAGCCACATCGAGGCCGCCAGCTTCGTGTCCCCGAAATGGGTGCCGCAGATGGGCGATGCTGCAGAGGTGATGGCCGGCATCAACCGCAAGGCCGGCGTTCGCTACTCCGCCCTCACCCCAAACCTGAAAGGGTTTGAAGGGGCACTGGCAGCGAAGGCCGACGAAGTGGCCGTCTTCGGTGCCGCCTCCGAATCCTTCACCAAAAAGAACATCAACTGCACCATCGCCGAAAGCCTCGAACGCTTCGCCCCGGTGGTGGAAGAAGCCCGCAAGCACGGCATCCCCGTGCGCGGCTACGTCTCTACTGTTATGGGCTGTCCTTACGAAGGTGACATCGCCCCGCAACAGGTCGCTCATGTGGCAAAAGCCCTTTACGACATGGGCTGCCACGAAATCTCCCTGGGCGACACCATCGGCACAGGCACCCCAATCAAAGCCAAACGTATGCTCGAAGCCGTCGCCGCCCATGTTCCGATGGAAAAACTGGCCGCCCACTTCCACGACACCTACGGCCAGGCCCTGGCCAACCTGTATGCGGTACTGGAGGAAGGCGTCAGCGTTATCGATGCCTCCGTCGCCGGACTCGGCGGCTGCCCCTACGCCAAGGGTGCCTCGGGCAACATCGCCACCGAAGACGTGCTATACCTGCTTAACGGCCTTGGCATCAAAACCGGCGTCGATCTCGAAAAACTGGTAGCAACCGGCGACTGGATATGCAGCCAACTGAACCGCCACAACGGTTCCAAAGTAGGTCAGGCCTCCAGATGCTAAATTGGCTGACAATGATAGGAATCAACTGATGGTGAACCAAAGCAACTCCAGTCTCGATATCTTATGGTCTCCCCAAAATCAAAATGCTAATCATCCTCGTATGGGCCAATTCAAAGCTTGGCTTGAGCAGCAGGGCTTCGGGCCGTTTGCCGATTACCATGCCCTGCATCAGTGGTCCATTGCTGAGCTGGAAACCTTCTGGCAGAAAGTCTGGGATTACTGCGGCCTGGTTTGCGATACCCCGGCTGAAAAGGTGCTTGGCAAGCGTGAAATGCCCGGCGCGGAATGGTTTCCTGGCATGAAGCTGAACTTTGCCGCCAACCTGCTCCGCCTGGCGGACGGTGAGCACGCCGACCGGGAAGCGGTGGTGGCCTATTGCGAAACCCGCCCGGTGCTGCGTCGCACCTATGCCGAACTCAAGGCCGACGCGGGCGCTCTGGAAGCCTTCCTGCGTGACAGAGGCGTTCAACAGGGCGATCGGGTGGCTGGTGTTGTCACCAACGGCTACGAGGCCCTGGTGGGCATGCTGGCAACGACCAGCCTTGGTGCCATCTGGAGTTCGGCCTCTCCCGATTTTGGCATCGGCGCGATTCTCGACCGCTTTGGCCAGATTGAACCCTCAGCACTGATCGTGGTGAATGGCTACGGCTACGGTGGCAAGGTGTTCGCCCGCCAGAGGGACTTCGCAGAACTGATTGCCGGGCTGCCCACTCTCAAATCGGTGGTCAGTATCCAGCAACTGCCAGACGAGGCCCCGATTGCCGGAGATCTGGTGACCACCTGGGAAGATGCCCTGGCCTACGGCAAAGGTAATGCTCCCTCGTTTATGCCGCTGCCCCCGGACCACCCGGTCTATATCCTTTATTCCTCCGGCACCACCGGCAAACCCAAGTGCATTGTCCACGGCAATGCCGGCCTGCTGGTCAACCACGCCAAGGAACTGATGCTCCACGGCGACGTTGGCCCGGAGGACCGGTTCCTGTACTTCACTACCTGTGGCTGGATGATGTGGAACTGGCAGGCTTCTGCCTTGATGACTGGCCCGGCTGTGATCACGGTCGACGGCTCGCCGGGCTACCCGGACCTGAACTATCTCTGGCAGGTGGTGGCGGACGAGAAAGTCACTCACTACGGCACCAGCGCCCGCTTCATCGCCGGCTGTCGGAAAGCCGAGCTCCAGCCCGCGAAAACCCTGGATCAGAGCAAACTGCGGGTGGTGTTCTCCACCGGCTCCCCGCTGTTGCCGGAAGATTACGACTGGGTCTACACCGACGGTGCTCCGAACGTGTTGCTCGGTTCCATTGCCGGCGGCACCGACATCTGCGGCTGCTTTGTCGGCTCCACGCCGCTGCTGCCGGTCCGCCGGGGTGAAATCCAGTGCCGTTTCCTGGGTGTGGATGCGGTAGCTTACGGCGACGATGGCCAACCCGTCAACGAAGGCCGTGGTGAGCTGGTCTGCCGCCAGCCGCTGCCTTCAATGCCGGTCAGCTTCTGGCAGGATCCGAACGGTGAGCGGTACAAGGACGCTTATTTCAACACCTTCCCGGGCGTCTGGGCCCACGGTGACTTTATCGAATTCACCGAACACGGCGGCGCCATCATCTACGGCCGTTCCGACGCCACCCTCAACCCGGGCGGCGTCAGAATCGGTACTGCGGAAATCTACCGCCAGGTGGAAACCGTGGCCGAGGTCAAAGACAGCCTCGTGGTGGGGCGCCAGATCGACGGCGACGTGGAAGTGGTTCTGCTGGTGGTTCCGGCTGAAGGCCAGGAAATCACCGACGAGTTGCTGAAACAGCTGAAGACCCGCATCCGTCAGGGCGCCAGCCCACGCCACGTGCCCAAACACATCGTGCAGGTGAGCGATATCCCGTACACCCGCAGCGGCAAAAAGGTTGAATTGGCCGTGGCCCGCCTGATTAACGGCTCTAAAAAATCCGACAACCGAGATGCGCTAGGCAATCCAGAAGCATTGGATAGTATCGCAAGATCCTTGAGAGACATTGAACTAATCACGTGAAAGATTTTGAGTTTGTAGAAAACATGGTGGAATGCGAACCGATGGAATTTGATATTTTGATCGACGACCAAGCTTGTCCGAAGACTATCTTGTCATGCTGATGGCTAGGAAGCCGAACGTGAAGACTGCCTTCGTCGTTGAGAAAGGATCTGAAATTGGCGCCCACATGATAGATTGTATCGTATCCTAGCCAACAGCCCTCAGCGACTGTTATGCCACCAGAGCGGCTCAGAGCCGCCACTATTTGAGAAGCAAGGCTCTCAGCCACCGGCGTATCCACTCATACAGTTATCGCCAGAAGCGGGGCGTTTGTCCAGCCTGAAGCACCCTTTTCATCCAAGCAGGTAGCTGCGGAGCTTTTCCACCACATGTGCCATGCTGCGACCATCCAACCCTCGGGTCAGTTGCCTGATCCTGAGCTTGAACGCCTGTAACGTCTTGGTTGATACCGCGCGCCAGACGTCACAGCCCCTCGTTTTCCACAGGGCGCAACCGAGGAACTTACGACCGAACGCGCTCTTGGTATCGTTGATTGCCAGATGCAGTTTCTCGTAACCACGACGGAGTAGCCGCATGACTCGCTCGCCCGCCTTAGGTCGGGCCCTCGTGCCGATCCATGACCACACCACCGTCCATAATGCCCGCATTCAGGTACGCACGAACCAGCCGGATGATTCCGGTGTTGTTCACGCGCTTCTTCAGTCGGTCGATCAGGATGTCGTGGTTGACCCGGTCGAAGAATTGCGACAGGTCAACGTCCACCACGATGTGGCGACCCTGCTGGGCGTAGCGCTGCGCAGCCAGAACCGCATCGTGGGCCCGACGACCCGGACGGAAACTGTAGTTGTGTTCGCTGAAGGTTGGATCGATCAGAGGTTGCAGCACTTGCAGCAGTGCCTGTTGAATCAGACGGTCGGTGACGGTGGGAATACCCAGTTCCCGCTCACTTCCGTCCGGTTTCGGGGTGCCTACCCGACGAACAGGCTGTGGCCGATAGGTGCCTCCCAGCAGTCGCTGGCGAAGTTCCGGCCACGCCCATCGCAGGTGTTCAGCGGTCTTGGCAATGTCCAGCCCATCGACACCTGCCGTTTCCTTGTTGGCCTTCACCCGATTCCATGCCGTTGCATGTTCTCTCGTACGAATGCCTGCTCAAGCAGGTTTCGCCCTGCGCCCTCCGGTTCCTGTCGCGGGAGCCCTGTTTCATCACTGGTCGCGCCCGGCAAGGCGTTTGACACTCCTTCTCGTTCGGCCCTTCGCCCTGAGTTAGCGGCTACTATGGCCTCTTCTGACTTCTCGCTCCGTGTTGCCACGTCGCCCTTTCAGGCATAAGGCGAGATCTCCCCGGGTAAGAACACACTCCTTCGCCGCACAACCGCCGGATGTACACCACCTCGCCTTGGCCAGAAGAGCTTCGCGGGTTCTTGCCCGCTCGCCCTGCTTGGCAGTGCCTCATATCCGATTCTTGTCCATCGGCTCACGGTTTACGCTCCACGCTTCCTCCCCACGGTCGGTCGCCCTTCCGCGGTTGCGCTTCACTTCGTTCGCTGTGGCCAGCTCACGGGAGGACTTTCACCTCCAGGAGTGCACCGTGCCGGGCGCATAAGAAAAAGCGCCCCGTTGAGTACACCGGTCACACGTGCTGACATTTTCCTGCTAAAAAACCAGAAAACGTCACTAAGATTTCGAATACCTTTGCGGCCAAGAACATGCACAACCACAACCACAACCACAACCACAACCACAGCAACTACATCATCACCCTGGGCAACCTGCGCCACTGGCTAGTTGAGCAGGCTGAAGGTCTAGATGAAGTGCGTCATCACTGGCGATATGGGCGTGGCCTGTGCCAGCTCCGAGAAAGTCGGTATACGTCAGGCGTGGAACTGCGCGCCAAACACACCCTAGTACTTATCGCTTTTACCAAAGGCTATAGTGGCCAGCTCAGCAAGCGTCTGATGAACGAATTTAGGCATGACGAAGCCTAGGTCGGCACCATTACAGTATTGTGATAAAGGAGTTGTGAGACGTCGACCCGGTCAAGCACAAGCCCGGCTAGATCATCCACCCCAACGGTTGGCCGCCGAACAAATAACGCTCAACTGATAACTCGTTTAACACCTTGAGAACGAGGCTTATGTAGGCCTGATCTCTGACCCGTCTTACAGCGACCCACACATGGGCCCATTCGACGAGTTCCAGCAGCTGAAGCTATATCCGGACCGGAGATCAACAAGGATGTAGAAGGTGGCAAGGGTGTGTCGTGCGGCGCCCGTGCCATACCAAGAGTGGCTTCAATCCCCTCACGAAGATGAGCTTCCTGGGTAGTTTGCTGCCGGTCTGTGACGCCGGCTGAGCAGTTCTAAGATCAAGAGGGCTCCCATAGCGCCACGACATTCTGGCTGCAGGCTGCTGGCAGGCTTGACAGCGATGTGCGGATAAACGCAACATGAACACCAACGTAGCATCGTCCCACTCTAGGCTTCTTTGCAATAGGGCGCTGGTGCTGTTAGCAATCAATAGGAGTCGGTCATGACGAAGCACTACGACGGGCTTGAGACCCGTTCGGCTGCCGAACGGCAGCAAGCGCTAGCAGAGGCACTACCTAGGCAGATTGCCCATGCGCGCACTCACTCACCCCACTACGCCGAAACTCTCGCGCACATTGAGCCTACGAAAGTTGTCGATACTGCTGAGCTCGCTAAGCTGCCCATCGTCTCCAAGTCCGTTCTCGGAGAGCTGCAGCGCAGCCGTCCACCGTTAGGCGGAATAAACACCGTACCGGTCGGTGAGTTTGCTCGTATACTGCAGTCGGCCGGCCCCTTATACGGCGGCGAAGCCCGTTGCACCGATTACTGGCGACTTGCTCGCGGCATGTACGCTGCCGGGTTCCGCAGAGGAGACCTTATACACAACGGCTTTACCTACCACTTTGCGCCAGGTGCCTACATGATTGATAGAGGGGCGGCGGCGCTGGGCTGCGCTATGTTTCCTGCCGGCCCTTCGCAAACTGAGTTGCAAGTGCGGGCGATGCTTGATCTCCAACCCACCGGCTACGCCGGCACTCCGTCATTTCTCGGCATTCTTCTTGATAAGGCCAAGGATATGGGCAAGCCGGTGCGGAGCCTGTGTAAGGGAATCGTCAGTGGCGAACCACTCACGGCGGCCTTGAAGCAGCAGTTTGAAGAACACCAGATCGAAGTGCGGCAGTTTTACGCTACCGGTGACATCGGCATGATCGCCTACGAGACTGCCGCCTGCGAGGGTTTGATCGTCGACGAAGGGGTGATTGTCGAAATCGTACGCCCGGGCAGCGGCGAACCGGTTCCCGATGGGGAAGTCGGCGAGGTCGTCGTCACCAATTTCAATCGTGAGTATCCGCTGATTCGTTTCGCGACTGGGGACTTGTCGGTAATACTTCCCGGCCACTGCCCGACGGGTCGAACCAACAGGCGCATCAAGGGCTGGATGGGCCGGGCAAATCAATCCACCAAAGTCCGTGGTCTGTTCGTACATCCCTCGCAGGTTTACGAGATTGCCGCCCGCCACGCTGAACTTGGCCGGGTTCGCTTGCTCGTGCGCAGAGATGAAGGCCGTGACTCGATAACGCTACAAGCGGAGGTGGACTCGCTCCCAGAAGGGCTGGAGCCCGCGCTGGTCGAATCGATACGCACTATTTGCAAACTGCGCGGAGCCGTCGAATTCCTCGCGCCTGGGCAGCTTCCCAACGACGGCAAGATTATCGATGATCAGCGGCCGCTGGAGTAATATTCCAGACTAGTATGAGATAATGATGGAATTAAAAAACCCCGGATCAATTGATTGAATCAATTGCTCGTCTATCCGACAAGCTTAATAATATGGCGAATTTTTATTAAGGCACACTAGGGAAGCTATCGGGAAACACATCTAATCTGAACGGCTTCATTGACTGACTGAACCGGTTCACAGGAGAAATGAATGGTCAGGCTAACCAAAATCTATACCAAAACAGGAGATAAAGGCGATACTGGCCTCGGCGATGGTAGCCGGGTCGCCAAGCACGATCTGCGTGTGGAAGCCTACGGCACGGTGGATGAAGCCAACGCCGTTATTGGCCTTGCGAGACTGCATACGGACCAAGTGCTTGACGGGATACTTGCCCGCATCCAGAACGATCTTTTTGATGTAGGGGCGGATCTGTGCACACCTTTTGTGGAGAATCCAAAGTACCCACCGCTAAGGCTCGCTGAGGCCAAGACACTTGAACTTGAGCAGGAAATCGATAAGTTCAACGCGGATATGCCGTCCTTACAGTCATTTATTCTCCCGGCGGGTGATACCGCAGCAACTCATCTTCATCATGCCCGGACGGTGACTCGTAGGGCGGAGCGAATTATCGTTCAGTTAAAAGAGAATCAGGAGATCAGCCAGTCGGTTTTGGAGTACATGAACCGCCTGTCGGATCTACTGTTCGTGCTTGCCAGGTATGCCAATGGCAAGGGTAAAGACGATGTGCTCTGGGTACCTGGGAAATGACATTACTAATGAGGAACAAAGTATCCAAACGTCGCATCGGTGGTGCCGGAATATGACCAGAGATCAGAAAATGATAACTAATCAATGATCTATAAATTTATCGGAAATATATCGGACGAATTCTCGGGTGTCCGGATACAAAGTTTCGCGTTAATACTAAGCAGTACAAAAGTAAGCGAACATTATTTATAATATGATCTCCTGATTACCCATTTTGATCAGCCTGCTCTACACTGTGATTATATCCAGTACAGGAGGTGAAGGCATGGCGCGCAACCCCATCCAGTTCCAGTTCGGCCTGCCGCTGACCACCTGGTTTCTGGCCA
>Ga0208031_1000097_pt1 | contig 32532 bp, 27 predicted proteins | sample MalvirAntarct_38_FD_184252 | JGI IMG/M metagenome (GOLD analysis project Ga0208031, IMG submission 184252) | Marine viral communities from the Global Malaspina Expedition - Malaspina viral metaG Antarct_38 (SPAdes) (version 2) | ecosystem: Environmental > Aquatic > Marine > Oceanic | place...
AGAAAATTTATTAGCGTTAGACAACGATAACAGCGAAGGAATAAAAGAATACTTAGAATGGTGGCACAGCCTAGAAGACAAAAATGTATTAGGGTTTGATGTTGAGCCAAAGCATGTGGTTATCCCCAAGCTCAATAATATTGACCGCATGAGCCGCATCGACGACGCCTTGAAAAAAGCCCGTTTTAAAGCCACTGATCGCGATCGTTTTATGGGTGGAAACTGGCAAAGAGTATTAAAGCAAGTACTGGTTTAGCCGATAATAAAATGATAACGTTTTAACAACAAAATACGATAAAACAAAGAGTTGATATGGAAAACCTGATTATAAAACCCAGTTACACTTCTTTATTTAGTTGTATTGGCCCAGAATGCTCAGACAGCTGCTGTAATGATTGGATGATTACCTTTGATAAACAAAGCTATAAAAAGACATTATCAAATAAATACTTAGCAGACATAGCTGCATTTGCCATTCTAGAAACAAAAGATAGTGAATCTGAATGGGCAGTAATCAACTTAGACAAAAACGGTGCCTGCCCGTTTTTAAATCCTCAAAAATTATGCAACATACACGCTAAAGCAGGTGAAGACGCATTAAGCCATACATGCAAAACCTACCCTAAACGGGACCAACTTATCGGCCCAGATAAATATAAAAGCCTTTATTTATCCTGCCCAGAAGTGGCCCGAATTGTGCTGTTTGATGATAATGCTTTTCAATTTTCAGCAAACCCGAGTGGTGCGAAAACCATCGCAGCCCAAAGTCCTGCATGGTTAGAAAAATCGTATGAGTACAGTTTAGACCTGTTATTGAACTCAGGCTTAATATGGCAAGAAGCTCTCTTTATTATCGGTTTGTTAGCCAAAACAAGTCATGATGTCAAAACAGGAAAAGTAGCCATCGAGCACCTTGAAATTCGATATCAGCAACTGTTGAAAATGGCAAAAATGGGCATGATTTCGCAGCAATTCAATGCAATATCGTATTCAGAAAAACCTCAAACACATACTTTTGTCGCTATACACGATGCATTATGTACTATGCACTCAAGGAGCACTAGACCTCGGTTTATGTCAATCAATGACGCCATAAACCAACTTTGCAATGAAGAGAATGATTACTCAATAGAGAGTATTAATAACAGCTGGAATCTGATGGTTGAAAACCAAGTTGTTAATCTCGATGAAATCTTCACTAAATTCATCCTCTATTCAATGTTTCACAATCATTTTCCAATGCATACCGATCATGACCCAGAGCAAGTCTTCCAACAACTGGTGATAGACTGTTTTATGATTCGATGCTATTTGGCTGCTGTATATCATAAAGAGCAACAATTAACACAAGCAGATATTATTAAGTGTTTTCAGGTTTATCATGTTGTACGCCAACACAAACCTAAATTTATTGACAAGATCAAAAATATTTTAACCGAGTTTGGTCTAACAACTCTTCCATCGGCAATGAGTCTGCTTAAAACACAATAATACTCAAAAACCTATGTGTGGAATTAGCGAATAAAATCCACGTAAAAAAGGGGCTGATATTAAAAATAATCAGCCCTTTTTTGTCGATTTAGTGCAGTTTAAATGCCTGCACCCGCGATTTGTCTTGCTGGGTTGAGCACTTCAATAGCTTTTAAATAAGCCAATAAACCATTTACTTGTGTGGTTAAGTCGCCTTTACTGGTATCTATGGTTAGCTCCGCAGATACTGGTACTTTGTAAGGTGATGAAATACCAGTAAAGTTACTAATTTCCCCCTTACGAGCTTTAGCATATAACCCTTTAGGGTCTCGTGACTCATACACGCTCAACGGAGTAGAAACCTATTAAGACAAGTATTAACTATCAATAGAGAAATAATTTGTAGCTTTGTTATAACTTAGATTATTCATTACGTATTGAATATCATCTTTAAGCTGATGTCCCATTACTTATAATCGTATATTCCAGTATACAGAACCCCAAATAACTCATATAAAAATTTAATAGACTCAAAATGTAGAGAATAATATATATATAATATCAGAGTAGATCATTCTGATATTTATAAAAAACACTATTTTCAACAATATTTTTTATCTCTGCATTTAATTCTTTATCTGTTGGTTTACGATTTAATGCATCTTGCTGGTCAAAATAGTTAAACAATTCCAACCGAGTGTTGGATGCCCTTTTCTGACAAAAACGCTCCGATTCTACCCAAATAGTTGGGCTGCCTCGGGCAGGAGAATCGTACCAATAACAATGAGTATAACCATTTATTCTAAGATGCGAATCAAGCCAAAAACCATAAACACTGCAAGTTATAACCCAAGAAACTAATCCGATCCCGCCAGCTTTAACCAGCCAAATTTGCGCATTAATGGTCAATTTATTAACTAACCTTAAGTACATTAAATAAGAAAAAATAATAAAAAAGGGTACCAACCAAAATGCACCGATAGCAAAACTTCTATGCCCCACATAAATAGCATTTTTGCTAATCTGTTCTAAAATACTATATTCTTCTATGAATCCTAGAAAAGTACCATAAATACCTAAAAAGCATAAAAACATTAAGAATATAGCTAAAACTTTATGTCTTTTTTTATCACTATACTCATCGTGAATAATATCTGGTTTTTGACTCATCTTAAGCTCCCATGGAAATAAGGGACCCCAAATAACTTATATAAAAAACGAATAGGGTCATGGTTATAATCATCGATTAAACGATTAGTCTCAACATCGAACTTATTCCCACTTTCAACAAGGTTTTTCTCAGCTAAAAGCAATGATTGACTGATTTTATCTGACCAATAATTAGTATCAATAAATATACTCGTTACGAAAGCAAGAGCGACACCTACGACTACAATTACCAGCATTGAACCAATAGTTAATGTAGCTGCTGTACCCGTAATACCTATAGCTGCCCAGGTAATCAATGAACTGGCAGAGACAATTGCAATATCAACGGCCATCCCACCAACAAAATGATGCCAGGTTTTCGTATCATTCATCATTTGCTCTAAAGAATAAAAAGCACCAGAAATCAGTATGGTAAGAATACTGCCTTTGGTTATTGATTTTAAAGCACCCAATTTACCAATACCTAATGAGACTACTTTAGGATTATTAGCTAAATAACGAGTACCTGTTAAATCCCTTCTTAGACGGGCATACCCTTGAAAAACAATGTAAGGCTGACCTGAATATGTTACCGTTTTAAAAGTACTGAAGGCACTCCCACCTCTTTTCATCTCAATAGCTAGAGCACTCAAGGCTACGGCATCGGTCATCAAAGGGATAAATCCACTGCCAGTTTTTATTTTTGCGTTATTTTTATCCCAAAATTGCTTCCCAAGTAGCGATGACTGAGAAATAACTATACCAATATCTTCAACAGCATCAGCTCTAGTCATACCTTGTTTTTGTTTATGACTAATATAAAGCTCGATAAATTCAGCTGAGTTCATTTGTACCAGTTGGTATTCATTTTCGGAAAGTACTTTAGCAAGCTTTTTCTTTCTTTGATAATCATTGATAGCACGATTGGCATAAGCAGACATGTAATATCCATATTTTTATCTAATTCCTTTAGAACGATATTATATCGTAGATTAGGTAAAGTTTAATCTACCTCAAATAGCTAGTTAAACTAACCTATACACCTTATGTAATGTGCTGAGAACTATTCCTAAATGAGAATCTATCAATATGACTCTTCATAATGGTTATAGTTGTGATGACATAAATATCAAAAAGGGCTGATATTAAAAATAATCAGCCCTTTTTACTATTGTCGATTTAGTGCAGTTTAAATGCCAGCACCCGCGATTTGTCTTGCTGGGTTGAGCACTTCAATGGCTTTTAAATAAGCCAATAAACCATTCACTTGTGTGCTTAAATCGCCTTTACTGGTATCTATGGTTAGCTCCGCAGATACTGGTACTTCGTAAGGTGATGAAATACCAGTAAAGTTACTAATTTCACCCTTACGAGCTTTAGCATATAACCCTTTAGGGTCTCGTGACTCACACACGCTCAACGGAGTAGATATATGCACTTCAACAAATTGGCCTTGGGGAAATAACGCCCGGACACGATCACGCTCTTCACGGGTAGGCGAGATAAATGCCGATAGCACTACTAGGCCTGAATCCACCATCAATTTAGCGACTTCGCCGACACGACGTAAATTCTCATCGCGATCATCAAGGCTAAAACCTAAGTCTTTACACAGACCATGACGAACATTATCACCATCGAGCAAATAGGTATGAAAACCGTGTTCAAATAACGCTCGCTCTAATGCGCCTGCAAGGGTTGATTTTCCTGAGCCAGATAATCCAGTAAACCATAATAGCACTGGATTTTGGCCCTTTTGGGCTCCACGGGCAGCTTGGTCAATGGCATGTTGATGCCAAACAATATTGCTCATCACTACTCCTATCGAGTGGTTGTGACACCACACTAAATACTTTTTAAAACGGAAAGAAATATGGGATCGAAAAGATAACCACTAGGGAATATACAATTGATAACGGTAAACCTAAGCGAACAAAATCACTGAATTTATAATTACCAGCATTAAAGACCATAAGATTGGTTTGATAACCGTAAGGCGAAATAAAGCTCGCGCTGGCGCCAAATACTACTGCCATAATAAAGGGTCGGGTATCGACACCAAAACTGGTTGCAACAGCAAAGGCAACCGGGAACACGAGTGCTGCGGCGGCATTATTGGTAATTAACTCTGTAACAATTAAGGTGATCAGATAAATGCCCACAAAAGCGGCAAACACACCATAACCATTAAACACACTTAACATCGCTTGCGCCATGACATCTGCTAAGCCTGTGGTAATCATCAAGTTAGCTAGGCCCAAGGCACTGCCTACAATCACCACGAGTTCTAATGGAAAGCGACGTTTAAGCTCAGTTAAGGTTATTGCGCCAATCGCCACATAGCTAAGTAACAATAAGACTAAACCTTTGGCTAAGGGCAATACTTCTAAAATACTCGCCGTAATGGTGAGTGCAAACCCGATCAAGACCCAATTACCGCGTTTACTATCTAAACGGACACTTAACTCTAAGCCACTGATAGCAGCAAAGTCGGTGGTCAAATTAGGACATTTAGAAAAACGGTCACCAGGGGTTAAGAGTAATACATCACCCGGTTGTAACACTATGTCGCCAAGCCCACCTTTTAACGGTAAATGTCCACGACGAATGGCCATTACGGCTGCATCAAACACTTCACGAAAACGCGAATCTTTTAAGGTTGTGCCAACTAGGCTCGATGATGGCGCTAATACGGCTTCAACCAGATTTTGGCCTTTTGCATGCTGCTTACCGAACCATTCTAAACCATCAAACTGATGCAATAACTCAACCGACTCAACCGCACCACTAAAACGTAAAACGTCATCAGCTTGCAGCACCATTTGTGGCGGCACAGGGCAAATACGTATACCGCTACGTTCTAATTCAACTAAGTAGAGCTTTTTCAGCGCCCGCAGACGATTTTCGAGTACGCTCTTACCCACTAAACTCGACGTTTTAGCCACATGCGCTTCCAACAGATAAGGCAGAGACTCATCTTCGTTTTCTTCACGTCTGTCAGGTAAAAAGTTGGCCATAATGGTCAGCACTATTAAGCCGCTAATGACCACTAATGAGCCGACTTGTGAAAACTCAAAAAAACCTAGAGGCTCAAGATCGGCATTTTCAACAAAGGAGTTAACGATCAAATTGGTGGAAGTACCAATGAGCGTAAGTGTACCGCCCAAAATGGCTGCGTAGTTTAACGGCAGTAACAACTTAGATGGCGCATGCGCTTGATTACGGCGCACTACACCAATTAACGAGGCGACTACTGCAGTGTTGTTAGTAAACGATGACAACAGGGCTGTCGATACACCTAACTTAGCTAGAGTAGAAAATAACGAACCTTTACCTATCACATGGCTTAATTTGCCTAATAATGAGGTTTTTTCCAGTGCTGTAGCGGCAAGCACCAACAGCACTAAAGTGATCAGTCCGTTATTGGTAAAACTACCCAATGCGACCGTTAAATCAACAAGCCCGAGCAGATAACAAAGTAATGAAGCGAAGAAAAACATGGCAGCCGGTTTTGCAAGCCCAGCAAGAAGCCCACCGACCAGTGCTAACAAGATAATCGCTAACAACCACATTTCGCTCATTATTTATTTTCCAAGTACGCTAATATCGCGCGCGTTCCAATGTGGATAATGCTTACGTACTAACGCATTAAATTCGACTTCAAATGCACTAAACTCAGTATGACTTTGCTTGTCACCCTGATGACCACTCACAACCATAGCGGCGGCTACAGTGGCATTAGATAGGCGATCAATTAAAATCATTCCACCTGTATCACGCACTAGGCTATAAGCATCTAACACTATTGATTCAGTTAGATCTAACTTAACTCGTGCAATGGTGTTTAAGCTTAATGTCGATGCTGCACTGCGTTCAAGGGTATTCACATCGGTGATGTATTCAATCTCACTCACCACGGCTTGAGTTTTCTTACCCGCGACTTTGACATCATATAACTGACCGATTTGTAATGGTTTTTCATCCATCCAGACTAAGTCTGCCACAATATGGTTAGCAATGTCTGGCGCAGTTGCTGGATGAGCCAGTAAATCACCACGAGAGATATCAATCTCATCTTCAAGGGTAATGGTAATGGCTTGGCCTGCTACCGCTTCTGGTAAATCACCGTCAAACGTCACAATACGCGCAATGTTACTGCGCTTGCCCGATGGCAGAGCGACCAGCTCGTCACCCACTTTAATAATGCCTGACGCTAAGGTGCCCGAGAAACCACGAAAATCGAGATTAGGACGCAGCACGTATTGTACTGGGAAACGAACCGGTAATTCGCTCAGTTCACGCTGGGTATCAATAGTTTCAAGTAACTCAAGTAATGTGCCACCTTGATACCAATCACACTGAGTGCTGCGATTAACCACGTTGTCACCATTCAAGGCTGATAACGGCACGTAGTGAATATCTAAATCACCAAAATCTTTTACAAAGTCAGTAAAGTCAGCTTGAATTTTTTCAAACACAGTTTGATCAAAGCCAACCAAGTCCATTTTATTTACCGCAACGACAAAGTGACGTAATCCTAATAAAGAGGCAATAAAGGCATGGCGTTTAGTTTGGGTTTGCACCCCATAACGTGCATCAACCAAAATAACCGCTAGGTCACAGGTAGATGCACCCGTTGCCATGTTACGCGTGTACTGTTCATGACCTGGAGTATCAGCAATAATGAACTTACGTTTTTCACTGGAAAAATAGCGATAAGCGACGTCGATTGTAATGCCTTGCTCACGCTCAGCCTGTAATCCGTCTACCAATAACGCGAGATCAATGGCTTCACCTGTAGTGCCCATTTTAGCGCTATCACTTTTCAGGCTTGCAAGTTGATCTTCATAAATCTGGGCGCTGTCATGCAGTAAACGGCCAATTAAGGTACTTTTACCATCATCGACACTGCCACAAGTTAAAAAACGCAGTAAGCCTTTATTCTGCTGTAATGCTAAATATTCTTTTACACCGTGTAGTTGGATCTCTGCCGCCATGCGGTCAGTATTAGTTTTTGCTTGGTCCATAATCTTTCTCACTCAAATTCGTTCGCATGCTGGATAGGTAAAATAACCCTGTTCAATGACTTAGAAATAGCCTTGACGCTTTTTCTGCTCCATTGATGCACTTTGGTCTGAATCAATTAAGCGCCCTTGACGTTCACTTGAGCGAGTTAACAGCATCTCTTCAATAATTTTCTCTAAGGTATCAGCTTCTGATGGCATCGCCGCGGTTAACGGATAACAACCTAAGGTTCTAAAACGAACCCGTTCAACCGATTCAACATCACCCTCTTCAATAGGCATACGATCGTCATCTTTATAAATGAGCTGACCGCCTTTGTTCACTACGGTACGAGGCGCAGCAAAATATAACGGCACAATTTCGATGTTCTCTTGATAGATGTATTGCCAAATATCCAGCTCGGTCCAGTTTGATAATGGGAACACACGAATACTTTCGCCCTTATTTACCGCGCCGTTATAAGTGCGCCATAACTCTGGACGTTGGTTTTTTGGATCCCAGCGGTGGTGTTTGTCACGGAACGAATACACCCGCTCTTTCGCGCGAGACTTTTCTTCATCACGACGAGCACCGCCAAAAGCAGCATCAAATCCATACTGATTTAACGCTTGCTTTAAACTTTGAGTTTTCATGATATCTGTATGTTTAGCACTGCCATGGGTAAATGGGCCCACGCCTTGTTCAACGCCTTCTTGGTTGGTGTGAGTCAACAACTCAAAACCAAATGCTTTAGCTTGCGCGTCACGAAACGCGATCATCTCTTTAAATTTCCAACCGGTATCAACATGCAGTAATGGAAATGGAATTTTACCTGGGTAAAATGCCTTACGCGCAAGATGCAACATAACCGATGAATCTTTACCAATAGAATAAAGCATCACAGGGTTACCAAACTCAGCTGCAACTTCACGAATAATCTGGATGCTTTCAGCTTCCAGTTGTTGTAAATGGCTTAACGAACGGCCTGCCATGATGATTCTCCATTACCTAAATATGCTGCAAAAAAGCAGCGGGTTAAATTATTTAACTACAGCGCCTTGGCGACTGAGTCTAAATCTGTTTTTTGTTGCGCTGTAAGTGGGTCAAACCAATTCAAGCTGTCAGCTAATTCAACAACTTCACCGATAATCATCAGCGCAGGCATCTGCAAGGCAGGATCGGCGGCTAGTCGTGCCAGCTCACCTAATTTACCAATAAACCGCTGTTGTGATGAGGTGGTGGCGTTAGACACTATCGCTACTGGCGTATCAGCACTGCGGCCAGCATTAATCAAACCATCACTGATAATATTAGCGTTTAATATACCCATATATACCACTAAGGTGTTGTTAGAGTTAGCATAACCTTGCCAATCCATCGGGCGGCTCGCTAACTGGCAGTGACCCGTAATAAAGGTAACGCCTTGAGCATAGTCACGATGTGTTAGGGGAATACCGGCGTAAGCTGCAGTGCCGCTGGCCGCAGTAATGCCAGGAACCACCTCAAAAGCAATACCCGCTGCCACTAAGGTTTGTAACTCTTCGCCACCGCGGCCAAAAATAAACGGATCGCCGCCTTTCAAGCGCACAACATTTTTACGGGTAAACGCTTTCGTCACTAATAGCTGATTAATGTCCCCTTGAGCAGCACTGTGTTTACCTGCGCGCTTACCCACAGCGATTTTTTCAGCATCACAAGGGATTAAATCTAAAATATCTTGGCTCACTAATGCGTCATACAGCACAGCATCAGCATTCTTTAGGATGCGATAGGCTTTTAGCGTTAGCAGTTCAACGTCACCAGGACCTGCACCAACTAACCACACTTTGCCTTTGGCTTTTTGCCCCAGCATAGATACTAATTCCATCACATTTACCTCAAGATATTTGACCATGATCGAATATAGCGTTTTCTATATTCCATATACAATAGTTAATAGTTAGTTTTTATAACTAAATAGAATATGAGATTGTTTGTTTGCTGTTTAATCGATGTCATATGCAAAAATGTATAAAATGATCCACTAGAATCAAAACAATTGTTAACTTAATTCGACAAATCTCTAGCAATTGATGACAATGAACTTCGAAAGATACTCATACTAAGAATCACATTAAAATTACTATTAATTATGCTTATGGATGATGCAATGATAAAAAGCACACAATATCTTGGACTCTCGTTGTTGTTATGGGGTTATAGCTCGATAGCCCTTGCAGAAGATTCTTTAGTCGACGAACGTGTAAAAGGAGAGTTGGCAACATCTGAAAAGCCGTTTGTGATCACTCCGCACAAAGCTAATTATCTACTTCCTGTTACCTACCAAACCAGAACCAACTCATTGCCATTTGAAATTAAATACCCAGATGAAGATTTCAGCATTGATAACTTAGAAGCAAAGTTCCAAATCAGTTTTAAGTTTCCGATTATGTATAACGTTTTTGGTGATAATGGCCATTTGTTCTTTGCTTACACCAATCAATCATATTGGCAAGTTTACAATGAAGAAGCTTCATCGCCATTTCGTGAAACCAATCATGAACCTGAAGTATTTATGTTATTTAATAATGATTGGAAAATTGCTGGCTTTACCAACTCATTTTTAGGTGTGGGTGCTGTGCATCAGTCTAATGGTCAAACCAATCAATTATCGCGCAGCTGGAACCGAATATACGGCAGCGCAATATTCGACCGTGGTCCTTTCGCTCTCGGACTTAGAGTGTGGTGGCGTATCCCTGAAGATGCAAAAGAAGACATTAATTCAGCTAAAGGCGATGACAATCCAGACATCGGCAGTTACATGGGTAACTTCGAACTGACGGGAGTATACGGCTTAGATGAGCACCGCTTTACCATGCTACTGCGTAACAACTTACGCGATAATAATCGCGGTGCAGTTGAATTGACCTGGAGCTACCCGATTATTGGTACTTTGCGTGTTTATACTCAATATTTTAATGGTTACGGTGAAAGCTTAATTGATTATAACCATCATAATCAGCGAATTGGTATCGGTATTGCGTTAAACGATTTGTTGTAACACAGCCACTCAATATCAAAAAGGTGACCACATGGGTCACCTTTTTTATTACCAATTTGTTGAAATCACCAAGTGACCTTATTTTGTATTGGCTTTACTGTTGACCTTAGAACCAATGACTAAGCCTTTATCAGTAAAGTCTACCGACATCTGTAAACGCATGTTGTAGTCTTTTAACATAAGCATTTCTTCTGGCATTGGTTCGCCACTCATTTCGACCATATCAACTAACGGGGCAAACATTTTCTGATAATCAACCGCCATGTTAAAGAATCCGTTAGACTCAAGCGATTGCTTATACATTAAATCAGCAAGCTCTGTGCCTCTGTCGCCAGTATAAGCCACTAAATGATTGCCCTTGATGGCTAATTTAGCGCTCACACCAAGTTCAGGAGGTAACATCAGCATTGGGGTAATATCAACCGGATCGCCGTTATCTTTTAAGTCGATATTCGCAAGAGGCGGATAAAATGGCTTAAGCATGTCGACTAACATCATCGGTTTTTCAGCCGAGACACTGATTAATGCATCTAACGTTTCAAAGCTAGGTTGGCCATTATTGTCAGCTAACTTGTAATCGGCAAGTGTCACACTAATGCCTTTAACGCCATTAGCCATACCTGTCATCATTCCCAACATAGCAGGATTTAACTCACTCAACTGTAATTGCATTTGAGCCAACGCAGCACACTGATATTGCGGAGTTTGTAAATCGGTCCACACCTCATTCAATGCTGGTGCCAGTTGATTAACATCAACCCCCAGCGCAACCGATAAGATGTTGTCATGACCTTTAGTGGTAAATGATGGCACAAAGCCACGCATTTTATTTAATGCCGACAGGATGACTTGGTTGTTACTCTCAAACACCATAGAGGCATCAATGTTGCTTTCTTCACGACTAATCGAATATGAGTTTAATCCCATAACACTGCGCGGCCAGTTAGCTGCTATGCCATTTAACTCAGTTTGACACACAGGTGTTTTCAGTTCAGCAAAAGGATCTTCGCCCTCAATTTCAATCATTTTGGTCATTTGCTTGGCTAGCATGTTACCGTCTGTTGACGTCAGACCTTTAACCAGTTCAACATGGTTAATAAAGCTTATGCTGTCTTGCATAAAACCATGTGCATTCGCGATGTCTTGCAATATGGTCGTTGCACTAATTGGATGTTCAACTTTCTTTTCACCCAATGCAGTTTCAAGTAATTCAGCTTGGTTAAATGACGTATTCAATGTCACGGTTAACCAGTTATCTTTAACAGCAAAGACGATATCTATGTGTTCTTCATCATCTGCATTGGTTAATGCATACCCACGATACTCAACAGAACCAGACTGACCTACAGTGTGAGTTAAGCCACTTTCCTGCTCGGCGCGATCAAGTTCCGCCCAAAATGCTGCAGGATTACTCAACTCAATTTTCATTACCGGCAATGCGCCTAAGGTATAAAAATAACTCTGAATGGTATCGGGTAAACCGTAAGTCGATAGCAAGGTTTCTGGTTCAGACAATACGCTCATGTATTGCTTGTATAAACTGACAAAAAAGCGCTCTTTTGCTGATGAATTCTCATCTAACGGCAGCATTTTATCAACGTCATAAGCTTGATAATTACCTGCAATGCTATACAAATAATCTTTTAACGGAAATGGAACCAGCTGCCCAGAAAACGCTAATGTATCAGCAGGGATATAGTCCAACATGGGGTCGTTTTTAACCACTGACGTCCCTTGTTGTGACAAAAGATATCCACCAGCACCAACAGCCAATACCACAGCAGCAATTGCCATTTTATTCATTTATAAACTCCAATTTATATTATTGTTAACTCTTCCTTGAAATGAGTTAGCATTTGAAAATTTGTTATCTTTTGAGATACGTATTATCGATTCCACCGATAAACTGCGGAATAATTTAGCACTAAATGTTAACAAACGCATTAAACCTTACCTTATTGCATACGACTTATGCAGCAAAAACGAATATTGCACTATCAAAGCACGACATTATGCTGCCAAGTTTAGCAGTCAATAGCACAAGTTTAGTCATGACGAGGGGGCGTAAAAAACAGTAAGCAGATGATAAATTAAAAGTCGGTTTTCCCGATAACTCTTCAATAGAGAGTTATCGGGAACAACCTAATCGATTGCTTATACGCTAACAAGTCAATCAATGTGCTCGAGGATGCGAGCGAAGCTTTTGAAGGTACGTGGATTGCAAAAACAATCCCAAAACGTCAACAAAAACCATCTACGGGGACTTCTAAATCTAGACTACTATCGGCGCGGATGCATGAAAATTTAAATAAAATTTAATTCTTTTTTATTCATGCTAAGTAAATTACTCAATTAGCGAAAATACTGTGTATACCATCGCCCAAAACAGCATCAATCGCACCAGTCATATTGTGGCGATAACCTATTACCATGTGATGAAATAAGAGTAGATTGCAACAAAGTTCAATCTTATAAATGATTGAAAATCGGCTTACGAAATACGCCTTGTTAAACAGAAGCTCATTAACAGAAAGAGTAACCTAGCAGCACTGCAAAGAGTAAACACATTCATCTGCATTTGACTGCGGATGAATGCAATACTCTACGGTAAATAGCTTAAGCCTAAATATCGAAGTGCAAACCACATTCACGCTGTAAACCATTAAAGCGCGTGTCTTCTTCAGACATGCCTAACTCCAGCGGCTTACTTGAGTGAGTATCTCCAACCGACACATAGCCTTGTTCCCACAATGGATGATATGGCAAGTCATGCTCGGTTAAATATAGGTGCACATCTTTATTGCTCCACTCAATAATAGGCAATAACTTAAAGCGTTTACCGCTAATGGCCAAAATCGGCAAGGCTTCACGGGTACTAGATTGACTGCGGCGTAAGCCCGCAAACCAAGTGCCAACATTGAGTTCAGCTAATGCACGCTGCATTGGCTCAACTTTATTGATGCGGTTATATTTCTCCAACCCATCAATCCCCTGCTGCCACAGCTTACCAAAACGCGCTTCTTGCCACGCCTGGGTTTGGCCCGCTTGGTACACTTTAAGATTCAGGTTTAAGCGCTCAGTTAACTGGTCAATAAATTGATAAGTCTCAGCAAATAAATAACCCGTGTCAGTTAAAATTACAGGAATATCACTTTGCGCCTGAGTCACCATGTGCAGCATCACTGCACCTTGAATACCAAAGCTAGACGATAGCGCATGCTCACCAGGTAGGTAGGCTAAGCCCCAAGCCACTCGCTGCTGCGCCGTTAAGCCTGCTAAAAACTGGTTAATCCTTTCTAGCGCTGCAGTTTGCTCAGCTTTAGGCGCTGATAACAACGCCTGCAATTGAGCCGGAGTGATAGAATGATCGACGGCTGCACTTGTTGATGCAGTCGTTACCACGTTATTACGCATGAAAATCCTTAGCGGCGTCATTAACCGCCTTCACTACGCCAATGCGCACAGTGAAGTTACCAAAGGTTTCGCCAGCATCTCGTTCGGTGGCATAACGGCCAAACAAGCCATCCAATTCTGCTAAAATTTCAGCTTCTTGAATGTTTTCTTTATGCATTTTATTTAACCGCGTACCTTCAAAGCTGGCACCTAAATACAAGTTATAACGTCCTGGAGCTTTACCCACTAAGCCAATTTCGGCGGCAAATGGACGAGCACAACCGTTTGGACAGCCCGTCATACGCACCACAATTGATTGCTCACTAATGCCATGTTTCGCCTGTAGTGCATCGATATGATCAATAAACTCAGGGAAGTAACGCTCAGCTTCAGCCATCGCTAATGGGCAAGTTGGTAATGCCACACAGGCAATTGAATGACCGCGTGTACCACTTAACACTTGACCTAATAAGCCGTGCTTGCGCGCTAAACCTTCAATTTCGGCTTTATCTTCTGCCGCAACACCCGCAATAATCATGTTTTGATTAGATGTCATGCGAAAATCGCCTTTATGGATTTTAGCAATTTCACGTAAACCCGTTTGCAAGGTTTGGCCAGGCATGTCTTTAATACGGCCGCTTTCAATAAATAAGGTTAAGTGGAACTTGTTATCGATACCTTCAACCCAGCCATAACGATCGCCGCGATCACCAATGATCACATCACGCTTTGGCTCAAAGTTAACCCCAGCACGCTTTTCCACTTCCGCTTTAAAGGCATCATATCCGTGGTCAACAATGGTGTACTTCAAACGCGCACGTTTACGGACAACACGGTTACCCCAGTCACGCTGAACTGTCATTACGGCTTCGGCAAACTTAGTCACATCCTCAGTTTTAATAAAACCAAAATCGTCAGCTAAGCGTGGGAAGGTTTCAACTTCACCGTGGGTAGAGCCCATGCCGCCGCCAGCAACCAAGTTGAAACCAACCAATTCACCCGCTTCTGCTACCGCAATAAAACCAAGGTCGTTGGTGTATACATCAACATCATTATGTGGCGGAACGGCGACAGCCATTTTAAATTTACGTGGCAAATAGGTTTTGCCGTAAACAGGTTCAACGGTTTCGGTACCTAATAGCTTCTCTTCATCTAACCAAATTTCAGCATAAGCGCGAGTGTGTGGTAATAGATGATCCGATAAATGCTTTGCCACCGCATATGCTTGCTCATGCAGTTTAGACTCAACCGGGTTTGGGTTACACATCACGTTACGGTTTACATCACCACAAGCAGCAATAGAATCAAGTGCTGCGCGATCAAGACCTTGGATCAAGGTTTTTAGATTACGCTTGGGAATGCCGTGGTACTGAAACGTTTGACGCGTGGTTAAACGAATGCTGTTTGAGGTGGTTAGCGTAGATGAAATTTTATCCACTTCTAACCATTGTGCTGGGGTACAGATACCACCAGGTACCCGTGCTCGAAGCATAAAGCTATGCAATGGCTCTAACTTTTGCTCTTTACGTTCATTACGTAAATCGCGATCGTCTTGCTGATAAAAACCGTGGAATTTGATCAACTGCTGATCGCCATCACTAAACGATCCTGTTACTTGGGTATCTAAACCCTCTTGGATATCACCGCGTAAATAATCACTGTCGATTTTTAAGTATTCGTTTAACGCTAACTTTTGCTCACTCATGGCCTAGGCCTCTCTTAATTCTGTTCAATTCAGTAGTGCGATTGGGTTGCTAGATTTGTGCTAACAACCGAGGTCGAATTTAGTACACGTCTTTTTGGTAGCGTTTTTCACTACGTAGTGTTTCAAAGTAAGCTTCTGCGTCATCAGCACTTAAGCCACCCTGTTCAACCGCAATATTGACTAATGCTTGATGGACATCTTTTGCCATACGTTCTGCATCACCACAGATATACACATGGGCGCCATTTTGTAGCCACTGCCACAACGTTTCGGCTTGTTCTGCAATGCGATGCTGAACATACACTTTATGAGCTTGATCGCGTGAGAAAGCCACATCTAAACGCGATAAATCGCCATTTTTAAGATACTGCTGCCACTCAACTTGGTACAAGAAATCTTGTTCAAAATGCGGGTTACCAAAGAATAACCAGCTATCACCCGAGGTGCCGTCAGCAGCACGTTGCTGCATAAAGGCGCGGAAAGGCGCAACACCAGTACCAGGACCCACCATGATCACTGGTGTGTTTGGATTTTCGGGTAAACGGAAATGGTTATTAGACTCAACATAGACTTTAACGTGTTGGCCTTCTTCAGCCGAGGCTAAGAAATGCGATGCCCCACCAAAACGAGCTTGGCCTTGACGTTCGTCTTCAACCAACGCGACCGTTAAGTGTACTTCGGCTTCCACTTCGGCTTGGCTAGAGGCAATTGAATATAAGCGTGGCGTGATTGGGCGCAACATATCAACTAACTGTGTCGCGCTTACCTTTGCCGGATAAGCAGCCACTAAATCGGCAAATTGATGTTTAATAATAAACTGTCTGATGTGTTCTTTGTCTTCACAAATGGCAGCAAGTTGTGCATTACCACTCAACTCAGCCCATGTTTTCACTAGGCCTGGGTATAACTGAGTTAATTCTTTCTTATCGGTTAGCGCAGCTTTTAATGATAGTGACTCTTTCGACACAGTGACATTATCGTCTGCAGCTAAACCGAGCGCGGCGATCACTTCATCAACAAGTACTTCGTTATTGCTAAACCACACACCTAACGCATCGCCGACTTGATAAGTTAATCCCGACTCGCCTAAGTCAATTTCAACATGGCGTACATCACGATCAGAACCTCGACCAGTAATTTTTTGGCTTACCAATACTTCAGCGGTATAGGGATTTTGCTTAGTATATTCACTTTCACCCGTAACAGATGCGGCACCAATTGACACCACATTTGCACTTGAGGCTTGAATGTACGGCTTAACAGTTTCGACAACACTGTCCTGCCATTGTTGTGAAATATCTTCATAGTCAACATCACATTCTACCAAAGGTAATAATGATGTTGCCCCTAATGCACTTAAACGCGCATCAAAGTCTTTACCTGTTTGGCAGAAAAACTCATAGCTTGAATCACCTAGCGCTAACACAGAATAATGTAGCTTATCTAGTTTAGGGGCACGCTTTGAAGCTAAAAACTTGTGTAACTCAATGGCATCATCAGGCGCTTCACCTTCACCATGAGTGCTGACAACTAATAGCAAGATGGTTTCTTGCTTTAACTGACGCACATTGTATTCACCCATTGATGTCAAATTAACCGCATAACCTTGCGCCTGCGCTTTAGCCGCTAACTCTTTGGCAACACCACGGCCGTTACCCGTTTGGCTACCGTATAAAATTGTAACTGTTGGGGCTGTACTTGTCTCTGCTGTCGTCTCGACACCGCTTTGACCATGATTAGCACTCGCCGCTAGATAACCGCTGACCCATGCGAGCTGAACTGAAGATAATTCTGATGTGAGTTGTTTTAGCTTATCGATTTGTCCTTGAGACAAAGGCGAAGCTAAAGCTGAAAGTTCTTTTAACAACATAAGACGGCCTTATAACAGTGTAATGTGGAACAGCTTACTCCTGAGTATCAAAACAAAAAAAGAATAAAAGATAATTTTTTATTCCATTTAGGAATATGCAAAGTTGTTTTTTTAAGCTACAAAAGTGTGGCGCAGTTAAAAGTTTTTAAATTACCTCTATTTAAAACCAAGTAATTAGCCCAAAGGCACTTGTACCGAACACGCTTCCTGTCGCAAGCTAGGAGGTTCAATTAACTGATGAATAATGTTCAGCTTGATTGTTCTCTGAGTAAAACGACGTGCAAATACAATGTAACTATGTCAGCGTAAAGCCATTGATTAAATAGTTTACCCGACTTCAATGTTTACATGCTGCACTTTTTCTATCATTAAAGTGTCCATGTTAGGCTGTAATACTCAAACGGAATGGTCTATTGGTGGGGAACAACAATAGACGGTCTTTTTATCAACCATCAGGAAACAGTCATGCAGATTGGAATACCGAGAGAAAGTATCGAAGGTGAAACTCGAGTCGCCGCGACTCCAGCCACTGTGATACAACTAATAAAACTCGGCTTTAGTGTGGCAATTGAAGCACAGGCAGGTGTGAAATCAAGCTTCGATAATGCTGCATTTGAAGCCGCTGGGGCAGATGTTGTCGACAGCGTCTATCAAGCGGACTTTATTTTTAAAGTCAATGCGCCAAGTGATGAAGAAATCGCTCAAATGAAGCCAGGCACTACCCTGGTAAGTTTTATTTGGCCAGCACAAAACCCTGAGCTTGTTGAAAAACTGTCAAGTCACAATATTACTGTGATGGCGATGGACATGGTGCCGCGTATCTCACGCGCACAATCACTCGATGCTTTATCATCGATGGCCAACATTGGTGGTTATCGCGCGGTGATCGAAGCCGCTCACGAGTTTGGTCGTTTCTTTACTGGGCAAATTACCGCCGCAGGTAAAGTCCCACCAGCCAAAGTATTAGTTATTGGTGCTGGTGTAGCCGGTCTTGCCGCTATTGGCACTGCAGGCTCGCTAGGCGCCATAGTACGCGCATTTGATACTCGCCTTGAAGTGGCTGAGCAAATTGAGTCAATGGGCGGCAGTTTCTTAAAGCTTGAATTTGAAAATAAAGAAGGCGGATCGTCAGACGGCTACGCAAAAGTGATGTCAGAAGAATTTATAGCCGCTGAAATGGCACTGTTTGCCGAACAAGCTAAAGATGTCGATATTATTATCACCACCGCATTAATTCCGGGTCGCCCGGCGCCAAAACTGATCACCAAAGACATGGTCGATACCATGAAACCTGGCTCAGTGATTGTTGATTTAGCGGCAGCCACGGGCGGTAACTGTGAATATACCGTCACTGGTGAGCGCTTTATTACTGACAACGGCGTCAAGGTATTAGGTTATACCGACCTGCCAGGTCGTTTACCGGCGCAATCGTCACAACTTTATGGCACTAACTTAGTCAACTTGATGAAGCTAATGTGTAAAGCCAAAGACGGTAACGCAGTACTCGATTTTGATGATGTAGTAATGCGCAATATGACCGTGACCCGTGGCGGCGAAATTACTTTCCCACCACCAGCGATTTCAGTGTCTGCCGCGCCGCAAAAACCAGCTGCCAGCATCGAGCCTAAAGCGGCGAAAGTCGATAAGGCACCGTCAAAACTTAAATACATTTTAGGTGTGTTAGGTCTTGCCGGCTTTGCAGCTGTCGCTTCGGTTGCCCCCGCTGAGTTCTTGTCGCATTTCACCGTGTTCATCCTAGCCTGTGTGGTGGGTTATTACGTGGTGTGGAATGTGTCGCACTCATTGCATACGCCGTTAATGTCGGTCACTAATGCGATTTCAGGCATTATTGTGGTCGGGGCGTTATTGCAAATAGGTCAAGGTTCAGCACTAGTCACGGCGCTTGCGTTTGTCGCGGTGCTTATTGCCAGTATCAACATCTTTGGCGGGTTTACCGTCACTCAGCGTATGCTGAAGATGTTCCGTAAAGATTAAGGAGTTATATCGTGTCTCAAGGACTGGTTACAGCATCTTATATCATTGCCGCGGTGTTTTTTATTCTCAGCTTAGCTGGATTATCAAAACAAGAAACCGCCAAGAATGGTAATTTATTTGGCATTATCGGGATGGCGATTGCACTCATTGCCACCATCCTCAATCCTGCTACAAGTGGCGTAGAATGGATTATTCTTGCCATGGTTATTGGTGGATCGATTGGTATTCGCTTAGCATTAAAAGTTGAAATGACTGAAATGCCAGAGCTAGTGGCTATTTTGCACAGCTTTGTGGGCTTAGCGGCAGTATTAGTTGGCTTTAATAGCTTTATTGATATTCAGCCACATGAAGTGTCGGAAATTGTCGTCGTTATGGGACAAGATCTCAACACTACGCTCGAAACTGCAAAAGCGGCATTTGCCCAAGCAAGTCAAGCTCAACAAACACAGCATTTAACCGGCGCCATGCTTAACATTCACTTGGTCGAAGTGTTTTTAGGTATCTTTATTGGTGCAGTTACCTTCACAGGTTCAATTGTGGCTTTTGCTAAGCTACGTGGTTTGGTGTCATCAAAAGCATTAATGCTGCCGCATCGTCATAAATTAAATTTATTGGCTGTTGTGGTGTCGTTTATTCTGATGGTGCTATTTGTTCAAGCTGGCGGTGCAATCACACCACTGATTCTGATGACATTAATTGCGTTTGCATTTGGTTGGCATTTAGTCGCATCAATTGGCGGTGCAGACATGCCAGTTGTGGTGTCTATGCTGAACTCATATTCAGGTTGGGCAGCAGCAGCGGCCGGTTTCATGCTATCAAATGACTTACTGATTGTCGTCGGTGCACTTGTGGGCTCGTCGGGTGCAATTCTGTCTTACATTATGTGTAAAGCAATGAACCGCTCGTTTATTTCAGTTATTGCCGGTGGTTTTGGTAATGACAGTGTTGCCTCTTCAGGCGATGACACTGTTGGCGAATACCGTGAAACAACCGCTGAAGATGTCGCTGATATGCTAAAAGCATCTGATACCGTCGTTATCACCCCTGGCTATGGCATGGCTGTGGCTCAAGCTCAGTACCCTGTCGCTGAAATCACTAAAAAGCTGCGAGCGTTAGGTATAAAAGTGCGCTTTGGTATTCACCCTGTAGCAGGTCGTTTACCTGGTCATATGAACGTACTTCTTGCAGAAGCTAAAGTGCCTTATGACATCGTGCTGGAAATGGACGAAATCAACGAAGACTTTAGCAGTACTGATACCGTGCTAGTCATAGGTGCCAACGATACGGTTAACCCCGCAGCGATGGAAGATCCAACTAGCCCTATCGCGGGCATGCCAGTATTAGAAGTATGGAAAGCACAAAATGTCATTGGCTTTAAACGTTCAATGAATACGGGTTATGCCGGTGTACAAAATCCATTGTTCTTCAAAGACAATACGCAAATGTTGTTTGGTGATGCTAAGGACAGTGTTGAGGCGATTCTTAAAGCCTTATAAGGTTATCTTTTAATGCTAAAATACCAGCAGCTTGCTGGTATTTTTTTGTTTAAGAACCCGCTAAACTAGAACGATTAGACTCTATAGGATTATTGATGACACCGCAGGACGTCATTACTCAATTACAGCTTGAACTTGCGCAACAAGAGCAAAAAACCAAGCAATTAGAGTATGAAAATAATCGGCTTACTCTATTGAATAAACGAGTAAACGAACAACTCAGTGCCACGCTAGATCGCACTGGCTTATGTTTGTGGGAGCAACATATTCCCACAGGCAATTTAACTATTTTTAATCAACAATGGGGACACCTGCTCGGTTTTACTCGCGAAGAGCTACCCGCCCATATCGACAGCTGGAAAAACAATCTCCACCCTGAAGATAAAAACTGGGTTATCCAGGCCTTTGACAACCATGTTGCAGGTAAAGCCGAAACCTATCACGCCGTGCACCGAATGATACACAAAGATGGCAGTGTTTCTTGGGTTTCTGATCGTGGCCGTATTGTTGAATATGACATTGACGGTAAACCGCTGCGCATTATGGGCACCCATATTGATGTCACTAAAGAAAAACGTTACGAGGAAGACCTCGCTAAGCGAGCTCATCGTGATCAGTTAACTCATCTCCTCAATCGAAATGCTCTCATCGAAGTATTTGAGCAAGGAAGAAAAGCTAACCCTCCCCATAAGGGCGCCCTTTGCTTCATCGATTTAGACGGTTTTAAGATGATTAATGATCGCTTAGGACACAGATATGGCGATAGCATATTAATCCATGTAGCAGATCATATTTGCCAAGTATGTGAGCAGATTTTTAGTACTACTGATAGCGCCCAGTCTCAACATCACTATGTGGCTCGATTTGGTGGTGATGAGTTTGTTATTTTAGCCCATTCCAATAACGTTGAATTATTAACAACCATGGCTAAAACATTGTTATCACATTATCAACACCCCATAGAATTAGAGGGAGAAACCATTAAAATTGGCCTCAGTATTGGTATCAGTCTGTTTGATGAGTTAGACCATTTTTCGAATGTTTGCGAGCAGGCTGATAAAGCCATGTACAGTATTAAAAAAGATGGCAAACATAACTTCTTATTTTGGTAAATACGACTCTCAAAGTAGCGAGCCTTGGTAACTTAAGCCTTAACATGACGATGATTAATCTCAATTCGCTTAAGCGTTCAAGTTAATTAAATAAGCCAATCTTATGCGACTAGGATATGCTGCAGACTTAAAAGATGAGTTCAACGCAAAAGCCTAACTGGACAAAATAGGTAAGGAATTGATATATATGGAAATGCATTATTATCTGTCACTAAAAGCCATCTTAAACCGTTACCATGCTTAGCCTAATCTGGCTATCGACATAGTCATCGGGTGAGTGTATTTGGCGTTTTACAGTAAACTCTCGCTCAACTACTGATTTTATTAATTACTTTGTTTGCCCTACGCTTTCGCTTTCTTGTTACTGAATGTTGAGTAACAAATACCATATGCGACAGCAGGCAACTGACCAATAAGAATTATTGTTTATGTTTTTATCACCTTATTTTACCAAGCAAGATCAAAGCGTATTTATTTCGGCTCAACAAGCCAGTGACTTCGCAAAAAAAATCGCTGGCGATTTTAATCCTATCCATGATGTGGGCGCTAAACGTTTTTGCGTACCGGGCGATTTGTTGTTTGCCCTCGTGCTGACCCAATATGGCTTAAGCCAAAATATGCAATTTAAGTTTGCTGGCATGGTAGGTGACAATGTTGAACTTCACGTTGATAAGAGTGTTGGCGAAAAATTTAGTATTAGTGACACCAAAGGTAAAGAATATCTGCATATTCAACGTCAAGGTGAAGTGTGTAAATGCGATATACAAACTGCCGCATTCATTCAAAGCTATGTGGCTTTTTCAGGCTTAAATTTTATTCATGTACTTGTGCCAATGATGAAGCAATACAAGGTAATGATTAACCCTGATCGTCCATTAGTCATTTATGAAAGTATGTCTTTTCATTTAGATAACTTTGATTTCAGTACTATCAGTTTGCATTTGGTTAAGCAAAACTTAGTCATTGATGGTAAGCGTGGTGATGTTACCCTTACCTTTGAACTGCAAAGCGAAGGCAAGGTTATCGGTAGCGGCGTAAAAACATTAGTATTAAGTGGATTACGTGAGTTTGATGACGAGAAAGCGCAAGACATGTGTGACAGATACGAAAGCAGAAGCTGGCATAAATAAACAGTAACTTCATCGTAGAAGAAATACCATACCGTAATGATATCTGCTCGATTCAGTATATTGAAGGCTCAGATGCCAATACGGGATGGTTGTTTCGATGCGGTATTGATCATAATGTCAATTTGAACATCGATTTGTTACTAACAGGGTAAAAATTTAAATAGCCAAACATTTGGTGCATATAACAACTTAGTCAAATATTGTGTATGACTTATTGTTAATCTACGCTGCCATCTTGCAATAAAACCAATGCACTATTGCCGATAAGTTGTTCAACGCATTGGCGTCCTTTCTCAGCAAAATGACTCATAGCAACCTCACTCACAACATTAAGCGAATTTAGCTTTTTGATGTTTTGATCAGTACTGGCACATAAACTGAAAAACAGTTGTAAAACTGCTTTTCGATCAGGTTGTTGCATCACTTCTCCCCATGATTGCTCTAATACCTCTAGCGAAGAGAAATCGAGTCCTTCAATAAAAAACTGCCCAATACGTTGATCTAAACGCACTAGGAATTCTGTTTTACGAGGAAAGTGATGACTAATACCCGTACGACTGATCCCGGTGGCAGCAGACAACGTGGTATACGACATCGCCTCAAAACCAATCGTGAGTATTTGTTTAAAGGCTTCATCTAAAATTTGGTTAACGGTTAACTCAGTTTCAACTCGCGAACGTTTGGCCATAAACTTGGTCTCTCTAATTATTTTTGGTGCAAGAGCTTACCAGACCAAACTAGAAAATTCTGCTATGAATTAGCAAATTTACAACATATTTAACCGTACAATATCCAGATAGACAGGATAAAACAGAACATTATCGCGATAACGATTTATTTACCTCTTTAAAATCAAAGGTTATTAGAAAACACTATAGAATGAACTGCATACGGTAAAAAATAGGCGCAATAAGCGTTTACAAACTACTTTACCGTTGAGAATTGATTTTTCAACCATCGCTGGGATTCAGCCTTACCCATTAAACGATCCAAAGTCGGTGACAACACTTGGATGAGTTCAGGCTGACGCCAAAATATATACCCAGGTAGGGACTGAACTGCGCTAAAAGTACGTTGGACCAAGCTAGAAAACTCGCCCATGTCACGCGTAGACCATAGCGGCATTAATGGATAAACTGCGGTGATAAAATCTTCATAGCGAGTAAAATCGAGCAATTGCTGGGCATTATAATGGCTGAGCACTATTTGAAGTTGTGGTGCACTCCAATGTGACAAATTACCGCTGTCATTAATAAGTGCCAGATTACGTCGATGAAACTGCTGCCAAGCTAAATCGAGCTGATGATAATGCTGCGCAATCTGCCACAGAAGGTACAAATCGGCTAGCCACTCATGCTGATATTCGCTTAAAGAGGAAGGTAAAATAGTGCCTTGCAAGGTAATATTATATAAATGACCTATTTCATGCCACAAGGTTAATTGGGCTTGTTTCACTAATGGCAACTGATAAGTGACTAGACCAATAGAGCCACTCTGCTCGAGCATGTCTCTAGCACGATTAATCACAATAACCCCTGCTACAGTGTCATGTTCAGCAACCAGTACCATCGCACTTTTACGCCCAATCGCGCGGCGAATATTGGCAACAGAAAAAGCTGTTTGTTGTTGTAATGAAGCAGGGAGTAACTCAACACATAACTCAAGGGCAGGTAAATAACACACGAGTGCTTGTTTGGAGGCGACGGGGGTAAAATAAGCTTGACGAATCGTCTGATCCGCCAAACTATCTACTGCACTGATCTGAGTGGTGATGACAGGGTCTATCGCCACAGATTGACTGATACTTGACTGGCCGGCATTAACAAAGTGACAAACCAATAACATTGCGCAAGCAAGGCTACAGCTTAATAACTTGAGTAATGCCCCTTGCCAGTATCTAAGCATCGACTACTTTTGTGACATAATATTTTGAATAATGGCAGTAGTGGACACCCCATCTTCAAATCCAAGCACCTCAACCTTACCGCCAGCGGCAATGACTTCAGCCCCGCCCGCAATGTCTTCCACTTTATAATCGCCACCTTTAACCAATGCATCGGGTAACAAGCGCGCAATAATCCGTTGTGGTGTATCTTCAGAGAATGGCACAACCCAATCTGCCGATGCGAGTCCCGCTAACACAGCCATGCGACGATCAACAGGGTTAACCGGACGTCCAGGGCCTTTTAAGCGTGTTACCGAGCTATCATCATTCACAGCCACAATAAGACGATCGCCCAAGGCTTTGGCTTGTTGTAAATAGCTCACATGGCCAGCATGGAGAATATCAAAACACCCATTGGTCATGACAATGCGCTCACCGCGTAAACGGGCCTGATCCATGGCATAAGCTAATTGATCTTCAGTCATTACGCCAAAGCCAGACTCGCCATGATTAAGCGCCAGTGCCTGAATCAGTTCAATACGGCTTACCGTTGATGTACCTAACTTACCCACAACCACACCTGCGGCAGTATTGGCAATCGCGCAAGCTTGCGCCAAAGTTGCACCTGCGGCAATCGAAGTTGCTAAAGCAGAAATCACCGTATCACCTGCACCCGTAACATCGTGAACCTCACGGGCAACGGTTGGGATGTGCAATTCTGGTTGGTCTTGCGACACTAACGTCATACCCTTTTCTGAACGGGTCACTAAAATCGCGCCAAAATCGTGTAACTTAATCAGTTTTTGGGCTTTTTCGATTAAATCATCTTCGCTAGTAACGCTACCAACAACCGCTTCAAACTCACTCATGTTTGGCGTAATTAATGATGCGCCATGATAACGGGCAAAATCATGTCCCTTAGGGTCAACTAAAACGGTTACCCCTTTAGCACGAGCTTTAGCGATAAACTCTTTCGGTTCATCGATAGCACCTTTGGCGTAATCTGACAGCACCAATACGTCAATATTATCTAAAATGGCTTCGCTTTGGGCGAATAATGCTTGGCTCGTGGCCTTATCAAACTGCTCTTCAAAATCTAAGCGGATCAACTGCTGATTACGTGACAATACCCGCAATTTAGTAATCGTCGGCTTGTCTGCTACCGTTAACCACTGCGGTTCAACGCCAAACACTTTTACCCCTTGGGTTAATGCTTGTGCGGTTTCATCTTGACCGACAATGCCCGCTAACTGGACATGTCCACCTAATGTCGCAATATTTAATGCCACGTTAGCGGCGCCGCCGGGTCTATCTTCAATTTGATTAATTTTAACAACAGGTACAGGGGCTTCGGGGGAAATGCGTCCCGTAGGGCCTACCCAATAGCGATCTAACATCACATCGCCAATCACTAAAACGCGCGCATTTTCAAAAGCTGGGAGAGAAACCTTCATGGTGTATTCGCTGTCTTGTAAAATTTAACCGTGATTGTACCTAATTTTCATCAAAATATGAGGTAGAATAACAAATAATTTTTGTGAACTAGACGAGTTGTCCGTGGTCGAGAAAGCCGAATTTTCTTCTGATTTATATCATCCTAAACACTGGCCTATGTGGTTTGGCGTCGGTTTAATGCGTTTAACTTTGCTATTACCTCTGTCTTGGCAAATGAAAATCGGCCGTGGTATTGGTCGATTAGTCATGAAAGTGGCAGCCGGAAGAACCCACACCGCTAAGCGTAATATCGATTTATGCTTTCCAGATATGAGCGATGCTGACAAACAGCAACTGCTTGAACGGACTTTTGAAGAAACCGGTAAAGCGGTATTTGACACCATTAACGCATGGTGGTGGTCAAATGAACGCGTGCAACAACACATGACCATTAAAGGCACTGAGCATGTTAGCCAAAGTTTAGACAATGGCAAAGGGGTGATTTTATTTGCAGTGCATTGTTTACCACTTGAAATGGGCGCGCGAATATTTGGCCAGTTTGCTCCGGGAATTGGCGTGTATCGTCCACATAACAATCCGGTGATGGAATACTTACAAGTTAAAGGTCGCTTACGTTCAAACAAAGGCTTAGTGCCTAAACGTGACGTTCGGCAAATGATCCGCAGTTTGCGCAGTCCTGATGTTATTTGGTACACCGCCGATCAAGATTTTGGTCGTTCGAGCGCCGTATTTATCCCCTTTTTTGGCGTACCCGATGCCGCCACAATTACAGGCGCAACGTCACTGGCAAGACTCGGTAAAGCCAATGTGGTGCCTTTTTTTGTTGAACGTAATAGCGATGATAAAGGCTACACCCTTGAAATCATGCCGCCTTTAGAGAATTTCCCTGGCGACAATGAAACAGACGACGCCATTCGTGGTAACCAGATTGTTGAACAGCTGATTAGCCGCAATAAAGCTCAATATATGTGGCTACATCGTCGTTTTAAAACTCGTCCAACAGAAGACACCCCATCGTTATATGACTGATGTGAGTTAATTGAGTGAGATGTTTGCTTATATAAGCGCCTTTGGGCGCTTTTTTTATCGACTCATTATGCCATGGGTTATCTCAAGGCCATCTAAATAACCGCACTTAGGCACAATGAGTACTCCCCCCAGACAAATAACCCTCCAAGCATCTCACCCATAAAATCAATCTAGGATTTGTCGTGCAGCTAAATAGGCTAAAAACCTCAACCCTCTCGAGTCAACGCTCACGTTTAGGGGGCTAATATTGTGTGAGCAAACCGAACAATAATAACGATTAAAATATTCTTATTGAAACCGTTAAGACGACAGATTAGAGTTTAGCCAGTGTGTTTAGCTTTCTAAAGGATTATATGATTGCAGCAATTATAGGTGCGACGGGGTTAGTAGGTAATGCCTTGTTAACTCGCATCATTGAAAGTGAACAGTACAGTAAAGTCTTGGTCATTGGCCGTTCGGAACCAAATTTAGTAGAACACCAATTTGGTGAGCAAAAGGTGCAGTTTATTGGCTGCCAACTTGATGAGTTACATGAGCTTACCTTGGACGAAAAAGTTGATCATGCATTTTGCTGTTTGGGCACCACAATCAAACAAGCTGGCAGTGAAGAGGCCTTTATACAAGTCGATAAATTAGCCGTAGTAGCGTTTGCGAAACTCTGCCAAGCACAAGCGAATCCTGCGCTTAAATTTATGGTGGTAACCGCATTGGGCGCGGACGCTAAATCAACTGTGTTTTATAATCGAATTAAAGGTGAAGTAGAGCAAGCACTGAAGGCATTATCTTTACCCGTTCTGAATATTTTTCAACCGAGCTTATTATTAGGACCGCGAACGAATAGGCGTTTACTGGAAGATATTGGCCAAACCATTTTTGGTGGCCTATCATTTTTATTTATTGGACCTCTTCGTCAATATCAACCCATTGATGCGCAAATGGTCGCAGAGTCGATGTATCAGGTCGCGTTAAAGCCTCAGGTCGCCCCTGCGACTCAGATCATCAATAATGCCATGATGCATCGTTATTAAGACTACTCTCGACAACTAGGTACGTTTATGACAAGTTAATACACATGTTGTTCAATGTTAATAACGTAACGGGTAAAGATAACCATAACGTAAGGAGAATGAGCATGAGTGATGATAACGATTTAACCTTAAATGAAGTCTGTGAAATACTCGACAAAAGCCCTACTACGATTAAGCGTTATGCTCGCGAAAATTTACTGCTTACTGAACAAAACGGTAACGTACTTAGTTTTAGCAAAGCCGAGGTGATGCGTTTAGCATGTTCTGAACGATAATCCTTTGTTTACCTCTATGACTAAAAATCCCCAAACTGTTAAAACAGTATGGGGATTTTTATTAGCGCGTTAATATGAGTACTCTGTGACTAACGAGATGGTGATTAACGAGTGGGTTATTAAACCAGTCTTTTACGCCACAATCCTGCACAAGATTGCCCCATAAGGCACGCATCACACAACAACTAATCGCCAAAGTCATCAAGTAAGATATTTTCCGACTCAACCCCTAAACTTTCTAGCATGGCTATCACTGATGCGTTCATAATCGGAGGACCACACATATAAAATTCGCAGTCTTCTGGCGCTTTATGCTGCTTTAGGTAGTTTTCGAATAACACATTATGAATAAAGCCGGTATACCCCGTCCAGTTATCTTCAGGAAGTGGATCAGACAAGGCAACATGCCATACAAAGTTGTCGTTTTCAGCGGCTAGTTGATCAAAATCTTGCTGATAGAACACTTCACGAGTTGAACGAGCACCATACCAAAAGCTCATTTTTCGCTTAGTTTTGACACTTTTTAGCTGATTAAAAATATGCGACCGCATCGGTGCCATACCTGCACCACCACCAACAAACACCATTTCAGTATCAGTTTCTTTGACAAAAAACTCACCAAATGGGCCAGAAATGGTCACCTTATCGCCCGCTTTTAAATTAAAAATATACGACGACATTTTACCTGGTGCCATACCTGCTTTAGGCGGCGTTGCAATACGCACGTTTAGCATTATCATCCCCTTTTCATCGGGGTAATTGGCCATTGAATAAGCCCGTAATACGTCTTCATCAACGGTAGACACTAAATCAAACAAACCGTACTTAACCCAGTCACCACGATACTCCTCTGGAATATCAAAATCGGCATAACGTACTTCATGAGCCGGTGCTTCAATTTGAATGTAGCCACCTGCTTTAAATAATACCTCTTCACCGTCGGGGATTTTTAATAACAGTTCTTTAATAAATGTCGCTTGGTTATTATTTGAAATAACCTCACATTGCCATTTTTTAACCCCAAAAATTTCTTCATCAACCTCAAGATCCATGTCGGTTCGCACTGTGACTTGGCAAGCCAATCGGCAACCATCTTTGGCTTCTTTTTTAGTAATATGATCAAGTTCAGTTGCTAAAATATCACCACCGCCGGATTTCACTTTCACGCGGCATTGGCCACAAGTACCACCACCACCGCAAGCCGATGGAATAAAAATATTCTGCCCAGATAATGCGCCCAATAGCTTGTCACCCGCAGGAGTTCGTACACTTTTGCTGGCATCACCATTAATGCTGATTGTAATATCATCAGTGTTCACTAACTTACTTTTGGCAGCTAAAATTACCACCACTAGCAAACTTACCACTATGGTAAACATGCCAATACCTATTGCCATTTCCATTAAATAACCCTTCTCTTTACTGCGTTATAACGTAATGCCCGCAAATGACATAAAGCCCAGAGCCATCAAGCCGGTGGTAATAAAGGTGATACCAATACCTTGTAACCCATCAGGAATAGCATGAAACTTCATTCGCTCACGCAATCCCGCTAATAACACAATCGCCATCGCCCAACCCACAGCTGAACCCGCCGCAAATACCACAGACTCAGTAAAGTTATAGTCACGGTTAGCCATAAAAATGACCCCAGCGAAAATGGCACAATTCACCGTTAATAACGGCAAAAAGATCCCCAATGACTGATATAACGTTGGAATATAACGGTCTAAAAACATTTCTAAAATTTGCACCAACGCAGCGATTACCCCAATAAAGGTAATCAACTGTAAATAGCTTAAATTCAGCTCAGGAAACCCAGCCCAAGCTAATGCGCCTGGGGCTAAGATATTGACGTAGATAATTTGGTTTAATGGCACTGCCAGCACCATGACCACAATCACTGCAACGCCTAAACCAAATGCAGTAGAAACCTTTTTCGACACGGCTAAAAAAGTGCACATACCCAAGAAAAATGACAGCGCCATATTGTCGATAAACGCCGCTTGGATAAATAAATTAAGATAGTGTTCCATGCTGTTTCCTTATCCGCGCTTACGCTGAATGATTTTAATGACCCAAATCATCACGCCAATTAAAAAGAACGCGCTGGGTGGTAAAGTGAACATCTCATTGGCAAGATACCAACCGCCATTTTCAATAGTGGTAAATATGCTGTGACCAAACAAACTGCCACGCCCCAGAAGCTCACGGATAAACGCTACTCCCATTAAAATTAAGCCATAACCCAAGGCATTGCCCAAGGCATCAAATACAGCTAAGTGAGGAGGATGTTTCATGGCAAAGGCTTCTGCGCGGCCCATAATGATACAGTTAGTGATGATCAAACTGACAAACACCGACAGCTGTTTTGACAATTCATACGCCACATCTTGTAACACCATATCGACAATAATCACCAACGAGGCAATCACCGTCATTTGCGCAATAATTCGTACACTATTAGGAATAAAATTGCGGATACTGGAGATAATCAAGTTAGAAAATACCAACACAAAGGTCACAGCAAGTGTCATGACGAATGCGGTTTGCATCGAATTACTGACCGCTAAAGCCGAACAGACACCTAATACCTGCATTGCCACTGGATTATTAGCAAAAATAGGTGATGTCAGGATCTCGCGAGTTGAAGTGGTATTACTCATTTACTTACCCTCCGCAGCTAACGTGTGTAGATAGGTTTGGTATCCTTCTACGCCAAACCAAAACTCGACTAAGCGCTGAATACCAACACCTGAACGAGTAGCACCACTTACGCCATCAATACCGTGAATGTCACCGTCTTTGGCGCCGCCTTTAATCACTTTAATGGCAATGTTACCTTTATCATCAAATAGCTTTTTACCTTGCCACAAAGCTAACCACTGTGGGTCGGTAATGAAATCTGCAATACCAGGGGTTTCACCATGTTCATAAAACACGATATTTTCGATAGTGTTTAAGTCGGGTTTTATCGCCATATAACCGTAAATAATCGACCATAAACCTTTGCCATAAATCGGCATAACAATGCTGGCAAGTTGACCATTAGTGTCATACACCTCAAAAATACGAATGTCAGTCGCCATGGTTTTAATTTTGGCGATATCCTTTTTCGGCTTGATAGACGTTTCTGGGTTAATCGATGCCATGCGTTCGTCAAAATCTAGTAAATTGGCTTTTTCAGTGACCTTGCCGGTCGCTAAGTTAACCATCTTAGGTTTCACTCGTTGAGCAAATAACTCACTAAAGTCACCTTGGCTAATGTCGATATCTGCTGCCTTTAACACAAACTGCTGCACTTCTTCACGCTTTTTAGCCAACTTACGCTCTTTTAAGATCTCAACGGTACCTGTGATCATAAATGAGCAAACTAGGCTTAAAATGATGATAAAAACCATTGTTCCAGCGATGCTATCTTTCTTAAAGGCCATGACGTTTTAGTCTCCGTTTAATATTGGCACGTGCGACTAAGTAGTCGAATAACGGTGCCCAC
>Ga0208031_1000098_pt1 | contig 31575 bp, 24 predicted proteins | sample MalvirAntarct_38_FD_184252 | JGI IMG/M metagenome (GOLD analysis project Ga0208031, IMG submission 184252) | Marine viral communities from the Global Malaspina Expedition - Malaspina viral metaG Antarct_38 (SPAdes) (version 2) | ecosystem: Environmental > Aquatic > Marine > Oceanic | place...
ACTCAACTAATTCAACTTCTTTGCCTAATAGTTTAAGTGCAGTGTACATATAATGGCTTTCACCCACTGGCACGTTAGTATCGGCATTGCCATGGATCAGCAATAGCGGCGTGGTGATCTTGTCGGCGTGATATAACGGACTGTGCTCAACGTAGAGCTCAGGGTTATTCCACGGAAAACTACCGCGGCTGGCAACACCAGAATAGCCATACCCCCACCAGCCATGTCCCCAATAAGATGATAAATTACTGATCCCAGCATGCGACATTGACGCGGCAAAAATATCCGTTTGGGTGGCTAAATATAAGGTCATAAAGCCACCGTAAGATGCGCCCATATTCCCCACGCGTTTAGGATCGACAAAGCTATGCGCCTTTAAAAACGCTTTAGTGCCTTCAATAATGTCATCTGCGCTGTATTTGCCCCATGCATTTACATGGCGGCCGCTGAATGCTTGACCATAACCGGTGGCCCCATTAGGTTGCACCACATACACCACATACCCTTCGGCCGCCCATAAATTAAATGGCCAACGCCCAGTAAAGTGGCGACCCACCGGAGAAGTCCCGCCATAGTAATACACTAATGCAGGGTATTTTTTACTGGCATCAAAGTCTGCGGGTAAATACACTCGCCCATCAATATTGTGACCATGCTGATTAGTGAAATCAAAATCTTCAATCTCGCCCAAACGGGTATTGGCATAGTTTAGCTGTTGACTATCAAACAACATCTGTCTGCGACTTGAGTTCAAGGTCATTTTATAGGCTTTTTGGGGCACGGTAGCAGACGTGCCTGCAACAACTATGGTTGGGCTTGATTGATCAATGGCGACACTAAAGCTGTCGACCATATCCACGCCGCTATCTATTTTAGTAAAACGGCGGTTACTTTTATCAAATAGATACAGAGGTGCGCGATCGCCTTCAGTTACCGTCAATATCAGATCATCATTTTCAAGCTTAGTCATACTGCCAATCGCAGGATCAAAGTCTTTACTTAACGCACTGACATTACCGTTAGCATCACGCCAATATAATTGCCCATCATAATCATTCACTTCAATGCTGGGATCTTGTATTCCTGTGCCGTCCATAAAACGCGGCCCAGCAGTGATATACATACCATCATCGGCATATATCGCACCGTTAAAGCTTCGGTATTCACCTATCACAGTTTCTGTTAAGTCATTTAAGCTCAACTCTATCAGTTGGGTTAATGAATGCGCAGGCTCAGAATAATCAACCGGAGATCGTGTTAATAGCACTGTATTCTTATCAAGATTACTGTCAACTAAGTCTGTGCTGGTTGGGTTATCGGTTAACTGACGAATAAAACCGGAAGCCACATCTAATTGATATATTTGGCTATTATCACGCCAATAACTCCAGCGGTCTTCTAATGCACGAAAACGTTTTGAGGTCGCTTTTTCATCGGCCTTAAACGGTTTTTGCCAACTAAATAACAGGCTGTCAGCGTACCACTGCAAACCCGACACATTATCAACATCAGTGGCGGCAACATTAATGGTTAAATCTGCCACATTGAGTAATTGAATTTGTTTATTGGCCACAAAGGCTAACTGTTTACTGTCGTTCGACCATACTGCGCTGCTTGGGCGATTATCTTGCCAGCGATACATCACACTGTTGTCCGATAATTTGCGTAACTCGGTCACTTGAATAGCCGAGTCCCCCTTGCTAGCTTGATATTCAATGGTCGATTGCAGTAAGTACTTACCATTTGGGGATAAGGTTAAGCCACTGATAACTTTTGAGTCAAACAATTGCTGCGCAGACACCCGCTGTGATTTTTGGGCCGAAAAGTCGAGGGTATCAACCTCACTTTTTCCCTGCCAATCAAGGCTAAATGACGCATCTTGCGTTTGGCCATCAGCCAACACCAGCAGCTGATAGTCAGCATTAGCCAGCTCAAGTTCGACTTTATCAGCAGATTTAAGCAACTGACCATTCAAATACACTTGCGGATTTTCAAGCCCTTTGACAGTTAACGTACCTTGGGTAAATCGCTGAGTCGATAGCGGCAGCTTATAGGCTAACCAACCTTCCCCTTCAATCTTTGCTGAAGCTGCTTGCCAAGTGAGTTGTTGGTTAAATACTTGAACCGTTTTTGCCTGGGTTTGTCCTGACTTAGCAACTAAGTTAGCGACTAGGTTAGCTCGTAGCGCATCTGCATGAGCACTTTTTGATAATGGCGTTGCCGACGGTTGGTTAACTGGGCCTAAGCGTTGAATGTATTTGGCATCTATATCTGCCCCGTGAGCCATGCCAGATAGAGCCATGGCTAAACTGGTTAATACCAGAGTAAAAGCTTTCATGAAGAGTCCTTGTTATCGTTTCCATTGTTAATTGTTAGTATTTTTATTTGCCACAGTGTGACAAAAATGGCTAATAAATGCATCTAGTTTTGTCACCCGCTATCTAGCATCTAAGCAGACAAAAGACCTAACATCTAAACAGTCAGTAGCCCTAGCGTCTAAGGCCAGCATTACTGCCATTAAGAAAGTGGACTGAGCTTGTCGTCGCCTAAGGTACTCGCTTCATAGACAACCTGCAGCTAGCAAAATAGTGGGTCGGCTGCTAAGTTAATAATGTCTCACTTAGCATTAAAGGACTAACATGCAGATCATTCACCACGGAGCGGTAAACGGCGTAACAGGATCATGTCACCAACTGGATGTGAATCACCACAGCAAGCATATCAGCAGCTATCTTATCGATTGTGGTTTATTTCAAGGGGCAGAAACCGCCGGGCAAAGTTCAGCGGAACAGCTACAAATCACTTTTGATATCAACAATATCAAAGCGCTGATTATTACTCATTGCCATATCGACCACGTCGGGCGTATTCCTTACTTACTCGCAGCAGGCTTTAACCAACCTATTTATGCCACAACGGCAACAGCGGCATTATTACCTTTGGTCATAGAAGATGCTTTAAAAGTCGGCGTCACTCGCGATACCACACTTATACAAGCTTGTATTAATAGACTCAACAAACTGCTTGTTGCAGTAGATTACGGTCAGTGGATAACACTGCCAATCAACCCTGGCGAATCATCATCGTCAAGATTGACGTCAACAACGGCGGGGATAAATACATTAGAAAACCCACTAGGGTACACCAGAGCCAAACTTAAATTTAAACCCGCAGGACATATACTCGGCTCAGCTTATGTGGAAATAGACTTAAGTGGCCCCAAGTCCAGCTCGACATCTAATGCTGAAACCAGTGCTAAGACCAGCCATAGGGTGGTGTTTTCCGGTGACTTAGGCGCTAGCTATGCGCCTTTACTTGCTAGCCCCAAAAGCCCATATAGAGCAGATACCTTAGTGATTGAATCGACCTATGGAGATAAAAATCATCAAGGCCGTAAAGATCGCAGCAAGCAACTTAAAAACATTATTGAAAAAGCCGTAAAAGATAATGGCGTAGTGCTCATTCCCGCCTTCAGCATCGGCAGAACTCAAGAGTTACTCTACGAATTTGAACACATCATTTATCGCAATAAAAACAACTCGACATGGCAAGACATCGACATTATCGTCGACTCACCTATGGCGGCTAACTTTACCCAAAAGTATCGTCAATTCAAAATGCTATGGGATAACGAAGCCAAACGAAAACTAGCTCAAGGACGCCATCCACTCGACTTTAATCAGCTAACGACTATCGACAGCCATCAAGACCATCTCGCGGTGATCAATTATTTAGATTCAGTCAATAAACCCGCCATTATCATCGCGGCATCAGGCATGTGTACAGGAGGACGGATCAGCAACTACCTCGCCCGCTTTTTATCAAAACCAACCACAGATGTTCTGTTTGTCGGCTATCAAGCTAAAGGCACCACAGGCCGAGACATACAAACCTACGGCCCACAAGGCGGATACGTTTATATCAACGAACTAAAAATTGATATTAAAGCCACTATTCACACTATCAGTGGTTACTCCGCCCACGCCGACCAACACAACCTCATCAACTTCGTCAAACGCATGCATCACAAACCCAGCCACATCAGAATCGTCCACGGCGACGAAGAAGCCAAACAGGCACTAGCACAGGAATATAGAAAACTCATACCCACGGCAGAAATCGTTATCGGTAAGGAATAATAAAGAGTGATAAAGAGTGATTACAAGCGGTAACAAGCGATGACGGGCAAAAAATAGGTAAAGCGGTTCAAAACGATGACAAGTGAATGAATTGGTAGCGAGCGATAAATAGGGATAACTAGCGAAGAAAACGGTGGCAAGCGAATGAAGCGGTAGCGAGTAGGAAAATAGAGGAGGCTCAAATGAAGTTTAAAAATTTAGAGGTTTGGCAGCTGAGCTATCAACTATCTTGTGCGATTTATAATCAGCCCAAAGATCTTCGAGATTGGGGATATAAAGATCAGATAACTCGTTCGTGCTTATCTGTTCCATCAAATATTGCAGAGGGTATTGAAAGGCAAAGTAACAAAGAACAAATTCAATTTATGTATATTGCTAGAGGTTCATTAGCAGAATTAATGACTCAGTTAATGATTGGAAGAGACATTAACTATTTGGATCATGAGTTTGTTGAACAACAATTACAACAAGCAAACAAAATATCAGCAATGCTCGCTGGATTAATTCATAAAATAAAAAATAGATAATAGAAAAGGTAAAATCGATGACAAACGATATAAAGCGAAAAAAGCGGTAACAAGCGGTAACAAGCGGTGAAGAACGTTAACAATCGATGACAAGCGAAAATGCATGAAAAAAAAAGACACAGCTTATTATCGTCTCAGCCTTACTCGCTTGTCATCGCTTGTTATCATCTCAGCCCCAACACGCTTGCTATCATCTCAGCCTTAATCGCTTGTCACCGCTTGCTATCGTCTCAGCTTTAACCGCTTGCCACCGCTTGCTATCATCTTTGCTCTAACACGCTTGCTATCATCTCAGCCTTAATCGCTTGTTACCGCTTGCTATCGTCTCTGCCTTAACCGCTTGTCATCGTCTCAGCTCTTTAGCTATATGTTCTGCTTGAGCTTGCGACATTTCAATATCGGTTGATTCAACCATTACGCGGATTAGCGGTTCTGTACCCGACTTTCTCAGTAGCACACGGCCGTTATCGGCAAGTACGGCTTCGGCTTCTATTACAGCTTGCTTTACTGATGCTGATGCTAGGATTTCATTAGCGTTGTTAGCGGTTAGGCGAACATTGAGCAGTACTTGAGGTAACTTTGTCATACCCGATATTATCTCAGCTAATGACTGGCCAGATTGTAATACTGCTTGTAATACTAATAATGACGCCACAACAGCGTCACCAGTAGAGGCATGGTCAAGGTGCAAAATATGACCAGAACCTTCGCCACCAATGCGCCAGCCAGTGGCGGTTAATTGCTCAACCACATAACGGTCACCCACTTTGGCACGCTTAAATGGAATATCCATTTCTTTTAACGCTATTTCAAGTCCAAGGTTAGACATTAATGTGCCAACAACACCGCCACTTAAAGTACCTTGTTGTTTAGCTGTTTTGGCCAGAATATATAAAATTTGGTCACCATCCACTACGTGGCCATTATGGTCAACAAACATCACTCGGTCAGCATCACCATCCATCGCAATACCTAAGTCAGCTTCGTGCACCATGACTGCAGTTTGCAAGCTGTCTAAATGTGTCGCGCCGCAATGGTCGTTAATATTGGTGCCATTGGGTTTGTCATTAATACTAATGACTTCAGCACCTAACTCGCGATACACATTCGGTGCAATATGATAAGCAGCGCCATTGGCACTATCGACGACAATTTTAAGGCCAGCTAAAGTTAAGTCTTTAGCAAAAACACCTTTACAAAACTCAATGTAACGACCAGCAGCATCAGTAATACGGCGGACTTTACCTAACAATTCAGATGAAACACATTCCATCGCATTATGATTAAGGGCTTGATCTAACAATGCTTCAATTTCAAGTTCTTGCTCGTCATTAAGCTTAGTGCCAGAATTTGAGAAAAACTTAATGCCATTATCATAAAAAGGATTATGCGATGCACTGATTACCACTCCAGCATCAGCTCGAAAGGTTGATGCTAAATATGCCACTGCAGGCGTAGGCATAGGGCCAATTAATGCTACGTTTACACCAGCAGCAGACAAACCTGCCTCAATAGCAGACTCCAACATATAACCGCTACTTCGAGTATCTTTACCAATCAAAACTTCCTGGGTACCAGTTGAGGCTAATACTTTGCCAGCAGCCCAACCTAACTTCATAGCAAAATCAGGTGTAATAGGAAACGTCCCCACCTTTCCACGAACACCATCGGTGCCAAAATACTTACGAGACATAAAAACTCCAAAATTAAATAATCGATAACGAGCGAAGTAGCAGGTGACAAGCGATAGCAATCTATAGAAACGATAATAAGCGATAAAAATAGAAAAAGTGGTAATAAGAGATAACAAGCGATGACAAATGAAAAAGCGATGAAAGATAGAGGAAAAAGATAAAATAACTTGTTACCTATCTTCTCGCTCGTTATCGGCCGTTACCATCTTAGCCCTACCCCGCTTGATATCGCTTGTTACCTGCTTAATCTATCTTTCAGATAGATTATCGCTCTAGGCTTTAAGCCAATTCCAAAAAGCAAAAAACCAACTACACAGGAGTTGGTTTAAAAATACATGATAATTAAGTGTTACAGTTCGAGTAGAATTTTTTCAACACTTTTTTTGAAATCTGCGCCTAACTTAGCATCACGTAAGCCATATTCAACAAAAGCATTCATGTAACCTAATTTATCACCGCAATCATGTGACTTGCCGGTCATGTTAAAGGCTTCAACGGTATCTTGTTCAATCAGCATATCAATCGCGTCAGTTAGCTGAATTTCATCACCTGCACCAGCAGGTGTTTTAGCCAGTAATCGCCAGATCTTTTCTGATAATACATAACGACCAACAACAGCAAGATTCGACGGAGCATCACAAACATCAGGTTTCTCAACCATTCTTTTAATTTTAGCTGAATCACCCGGTGTTATCTCAACACCATTACAATCGGCTATGCCATATTTATTGACGTCACATTCAGGTACGGGAGCCACCATAATCTGGCTGGCAAATGTCGCTTTATAACGCGCTATCATCGCAGCTAAGTTTTCAGTTTTTTGATTAGCGGTATATTCATCTAGTACAACATCCGGTAATACCACTGCAAATGGGTTATTACCGATACAAGGATAGGCACACAATACAGCATGACCTAACCCTTTCGCTTCGCCTTGACGCACATGCATAATGGTCACATCTTTAGGGCAAATCGCTTGGACTTCTTCAAGTAACAGACGTTTTACGCGTTTTTCTAAGGTTGATTCAAGCTCGTATGATTTATCAAAGTGGTTTTCAATCGCGTTTTTACTGGCATGAGTGACGAGCACAATTTCTTTAACACCGGCAGCAACACACTCATTGACGATATATTGAATTAATGGTTTATCAACTAGAGGCAACATCTCTTTCGGAATGGCTTTGGTTGCTGGCAACATGCGGGTACCAAGCCCAGCAACAGGAATAACTACTTTCATTTAAAATCCTTAGACAAAACTATTCTCAAACATTGGCAGAATAAATGCTGTAGCAAAGTAAACAATTTAATCACTACGCTTTAACCAGGTAATAATTTGCCAAACGTGAGCGAGAGCCCAGTTGTAAGAGACAAATAATACAATAAATAAGCTAAACATTATCCACTCAGGAACTAGATAAAACTCCCCAGCCATACCAAATAATGCTAATAATAAAGACAACAGAGTAATTCTAACAAGCGTCTGTTTACGGTTGTAACCCGCACGCTCAAAGATATGGTGCAGATGATCGCGATCAGGCTTAAAAGGAGAAAATCCTTTTCGGATCCTTCTGTACATGATGGCAGTCATGTCCATTAATGGTATCGCGATAAGGTACAAGGCTGTAACAGGAGAGAAAACAACGTTACTCGATGTCCCGCCAAGATGCACATTGTAAGATTGAGTCCCTAAGACTAACAACCACACAACCGTTAACCCTATTAGCATGCTACCTGCATCACCCATAAATATTTTTTGTACAGAAACAAAAGGCCAACGAAGATTAAAAAATAAATAAGCGAGAATAGCGGCATCAAATAACAAAGGAAGTAAAAACCAATCATTACCAGCACGATAAAATAATACTGAAAGAGAAGTAAAAGTCACTAGGCTCAACATACCTGCTAGGCCGTCGATTCCATCAACCATATTAAAAGCGTTAATCGAGCCAATGACGGCAATAATTGTCACTAAAATGCCGATATAACCCAGTTTAAGTTCAAAAAAATAAAAGATATTCCCAAGTGTTGTTAAGTAAAATCCAGCACCAAAAATCAGAATTGATGCGGTAATGACTTGAGCAACAAGTCGCAAACGTACAGAGAGATCATACCTATCATCTAAAACACCAATAAAAAGTATCAGAGAAGATGAAATAAGATACAAATTAAGGGTTTGACTGTTTTGAATAAATAAACTAGAGGCAAATAACACGCTGGAGAAAATAGCTATACCACCAATAAGGGGTATGGCTCCATCATGACACTTACGCTCATTTGGCAAATCTAACAAACCAACCTTTGCGGCAATAGGCTTAAACACTAAAATGGCAGCAAAACTTAACAAAAAAGCAGTTATAAACGGAACTAGATAGTCCATCGTCTCATCCTTAAGTACTTACAATAAAAAATGTAATACAAAAATATAAAATATAAGCAATCAGTATAACACTAGCATCATAAAGACAATAATTAACTTTATCCTTATAAAATAAAAGCTATGTATGTCAATTGTGTGACGGTAAAGTAAAACGGAAATATTTATGCAAAAAAGCGGTTATACGCCATATGTTTGCGATAACAGAAAAATAAATAATAAAAGTCAGTAAAAAAGACAAAAACATCAAAGATTCAGAAACATTGTAAAGTTCTGATAAAACCCCAACTCCCGCCATGATCAACGCTAACAGACAAATCACAAACAAAGATTGAGCAGAAGACAACCCAATACGCTGACAAATATGATGTAGATGCTCTCTATCTGGCTTGAAAGGCGACTGACCTTTCCGAATCCTTCTTGTCATAATGCAAACCATATCCATTAATGGTAATGCTATAAACCATAAAGCAGTTACAGGGCGAATCACTAACTCATTTCGACCTTGGCTGGCTTCAATCAATAACCAAATAGCAGTAAAACCAATGAACATACTACCAGCATCGCCCATAAACACCTTAAACCTACGTCCAAACGGAAAACCTAAATTCAGCATGATATAAGGGAGCATCGCACCAACGAACAATAAACAAAAAGTCGCTAATCCTATATTACCAGCAAGATAAAACATCAAACCAAGTGCAGAAAAAGTGACTGAAGCAAGGCCACCTAACAAGCCATCAATACCATCTACCATATTGAAAGCATTAATGGCGCCTATGACAGCAAAAATGGTCACGACATAGCTAAGGTAAGTAGGTATCACTAATGCAGAACCAGAGAACATCGCCCCCAAATAATGCAAGCTTTTATAGCCGACCAAAATCATCGCTAGCGATATACCTGCTTGCACAATTAAACGAGATTTAAAACTTAAATCAAAACGATCATCTAATACGCCTAAAACAATGAGAACGCTAGAACATACAACATAAAGCAATAACGATTGGGTAATAGGAAAGAAAGTAAACAATGCAATCATTAAGGTAAAGTATATTGAAATACCACCAATAAGAGGGATTTGGCCAATATGAAGTTTTCGTTCATTAGGTTTATCAACCAAACCAATGCGTTTGGCCAGTTTCCTGAAAACAAACAGACTGATAAAAGAAAGGCAGAAAACGAAAATTACTGAAGTGCTAGTGGACATATTTAGCTCTGGCTAGTGGAGAATTGAGCACATAAAAGATACAGGATGATTGTGCTGACAATGCAAATATAAATCATGTTTGATTGAAAATAAAAGATATAATTTGAGCAAAGAATAAGGATGAGGACAAGAAAAAGTGTCTCAGATCTGACTCATTATGAACTCAAGAAATCATATTACTTTAGACTAATAGTTACTACTACTGGAAATGCAAGCTCATCAATAAAAATACTACAGTTTCTCGAGAAGATACTTGCACTAACCTGATTTAATTAAATCAATAGAATAAAGGTAAACTAGCATAAACATCTAACTCGAGTTGAAAGCCTGAAATTATAGATAAGTTTCTTCGTACATATGATTAATAACTTTCCATGTATAACGCCTCTCAGCAATCAGCTTCATATTAGTAGAAATAACAGCTAACTCATTTTTAGTCAGCTCTGTTAGTTTGTCATTTAATTGTTGTGACGAAGAAAAATATACAGCTTTGTCTTCGGTGCTGTACCTATTGAAATTACAATCAAAAGCAAAGATGGGTTTTTCGAAGTGCATAGCTTCAACTAAAGAAGGATTTGTACCACCAGCTGAGTGCCCATGAATGTAACCTTTACACTCACTTCTTAACTTGAATAGCTGATTAACATCATAGATGGGATCAACAATGTCAATATTAGGCTTATCAGAAAATTTATTTTTAAGTATTCTACCAAACTCGCTAGAATTCCAATTACCAACAAACTTTAGCTTATGATGACTATTTGCAAATGCCTTTAAAATCATTTCTACATTATTCTCTGGTTCAATACGACATAACGACAAATAATAATCTTGTCCTGAGTCAACATTCACACCTTCAATGATCGCATGATCACCACCATAGGCAATTACTACGTTACTTTTAGAATACTCCGCATCAACATAATCACCGATTGCTTTATTATCTGTTATAATAACATCGGAGAATTTAACAGCCATCGACTCTGAGAGTTTTAAAAACTTTTTAGCAAGCCTCCCCCATTTTTCACGTTTCCATTCTAAACCATCTATATTCGTAACTATTTTAGAATTTGAAAATAAACGATATACGGGAAGAAATAGACAACCTGAAACGCCTAAAATGAGTGTAACGTCAGGTTTCTTAAATATACATTGAATTAGAGAAAGAATATCATATGGAATACTTTGAACACCATTTGCGTTCAGAGGGATATAGCTTAATTTAGCACCATTATGATGAGATATTTTATTGATATATGACTTACTAGAACAAAAAATAACGTATTCTATTTTATCACTTACATGACTAGTCAAGTTTTCAACTAATGATTCAAAACCACCATAACATGCAGGTATTCCAACAGTTCCAACTACTGCAACTCTTACCATTTTAAACCTACTGTATCTGTGATTTTCTTCCCAAGCTTGTCTTTTTCAGATAATAATGGTGCTTTGCTGATAGGCCACTCAATTCCTATATCTCTGTCATTCCAGGCAATGGATAGTTCAGCCTTTGGATTATAATAATTAGTGCACTTATATACAAATTCTGCTTCTTTACTCGTTACATAAAAACCATGGGCAAAACCTTCAGGTATCCATAATTGACGTTTATTTTCAGAGGATAGATATACACCGACCCATTGACCAAAAGTAGGAGATTCCGTCCTGATATCAACAGCAACGTCAAATACCTCACCAGAGACTACACGAACCAATTTCCCTTGGGTGTTTTCCGTTTGATAATGCAACCCGCGTAAGATGCCTTGTTTTGACTTAGAGTGGTTATCTTGAACAAAAATAGTAGGTTTGCCTGTCACGAGTTCTTCAAACTTTTGCTGGTTCCAGGTTTCCATAAAAAAACCACGCTCGTCGCCAAATACTGAAGGTTCTATGATCTTCACATCTGCAATTGTTGTATCGATTACTTTCATTTATGAATACTCTTGAATTCGCAATAACGCTGCTCGCCAATCGCTTTGATGAATGCCAAACTCACTGTCAATTTTATGACAGTTTAACCTTGAGTTTGCTGGTCGCTTGGCTGGTGTCGGGTAGTCTTTAGTAGTTATTGGGTTTACTTGAATTGACTGTTTCAATACACCTTGTTCTAACGCAATATCGAATACTTTTTCTGCTAAAGTATGCCAGCTTACATGAGGGAAACCTGAATAATGATATATCCCATACGCTTGTTTACCGTCAATGATCTGTTTCGAGATAGTCACTATGGCTTTGGCAATGTCACCAGCATAGGTCGGGCCACCGAATTGATCGGCAACAACATCTAACGAATCTCTAGTTTTAGCAAGGCGTAGCAAGGTTTTAACAAAGTTATTGCCATGCTCACAAAAGACCCATGCCGTTCTTAATATAATGTGCTTAGAACAAGCCTTAGCAACAGCTTGTTCACCTGCTAACTTACTACGACCATACTCTCCTTGAGGTGCAGTCATATCGGATTCAGTATAGCTCTCAGCGCTATCGCCATTAAAAACATAATCGGTCGAAATATGAATGATGGTTGCATCAATTTTACTCGCTGCAACAGCTAAGTTATGTGGCCCATCACGATTTATGGTATGGGCCAATTCACTTTCTTGTTCAGCTTTATCAACGGCGGTATAAGCAGCTGCATTGATAATGATATTCGGATTGAACTCTGCAACGACCTTATTAACTTGAGTAGCGTCAGTAATATCGAACTGATCACGACCTAATGCTAACAAGGTTACGTCAGGCATAACATCTAGTTGGTCTACTAAACAACTGCCGACTTGGCCATTCTTGCCTGCTATTAAGATCTTCATATCATAATCCGTTAGCTAAACGGGCTAAATATTGACCATAGCTGTTCTTCATCATCGGTATAGCCAATTCAGCTAGCTGCTGCGCACTTAGCCAACCATTGCGCAATGCTATTTCTTCTAAACAAGCAACTTTAAGGCCTTGCACATTCTCAATTGTTTGCACAAAAGAGGATGCTTCATGCAAGCTTTCGTGGGTGCCAGTATCTAACCAAGCAAAGCCACGACCGAGCAACTCAACATTTAAGTTACCCTTGGTTAAATACATTTCATTTAAAGTGGTAATTTCTAGCTCACCACGGTGAGATGGCTTAACTTGTTTTGCCATTTCGACAACGCTATTGTCGTAAAAATATAATCCTGTGACAGCATAATTAGATTTTGGCTTAGTTGGTTTTTCTTCTATCGATACAGCTTTCATGTCTTGATCGAATTCAACGACACCAAAACGTTCCGGATCTTTGACTTGATAGCCAAATACTGTAGCACCGTCTTCTCTATTCGCCGCATTCTTTAGGGTTTTACTAAAGGATTGACCATAGAAAATATTATCACCCAATACTAAACACACACTATCTTTACCAATGAATTCTTCACCGATTAAAAATGCTTGTGCTAAACCATCAGGTGATGGTTGTACTGCATAACTCAAATTGATGCCGAAATCTGAACCATCACCTAATAGACGTTTAAAACCTTCGTTATCTTCTGGAGTGGTAATGATCAATATGTCTCTTATCTCTGCAAGCATTAATGTTGACAATGGATAGTAAATCATTGGCTTGTCATACACAGGCAATAACTGTTTTGATACCCCTCTAGTAAGAGGGTATAAACGAGTCCCTGAACCGCCAGCTAAAATAATTCCCTTCATAAATCCTCTAATTTTATTCGTTCCACATACCAAATTCTAAAAATCATTATCAAGAATTAATACCTAAACGCTCACGTTGATAACTGCCATCTTGTACATGTTGACACCAAGTTTGATTAGTTAAATACCATTCAATGGTTTTACGTAAACCAGTCTCAAAGGTTTCTTCTGGTTGCCAGTTAAGTTCATTACTCATTTTACTTGCATCAATGGCGTAACGACGGTCATGACCTGGACGGTCTGTGACATAAGTGATTTGTTCAGCGTATGGCGTGTCTTTTGGCACTAGGGTGTCTAAAATATTACAAATGGTATTAACCACTTCAATATTTTGTTTCTCATTGTGACCACCAATATTGTAGGTTTCACCCACTTTGCCGCTTGTGACGACTTTATAAAGTGCGCGTGCATGATCTTCAACGTAAAGCCAATCACGAATTTGATCGCCTTTACCATAAATAGGCAGTAACTTCCCCTCTAACGCATTGAGTATAACGAGTGGTATCAACTTTTCAGGGAAGTGATAAGGACCATAGTTATTGGAGCAATTGGTCACCACTGTAGGCAAACCGTATGTACGCAACCACGATCTCACTAAATGGTCACTTGATGCTTTCGATGCTGAATAAGGACTGCTTGGTGCATAAGATGTGTTTTCAGTAAATAATGGCAGCTCTTGATTTACTGCTAGACCATCTTGTTCATCAGGATGCGGTAAATCACCGTACACTTCATCTGTAGATATGTGATGAAAACGAAATGATTTCTTAGCATTTACCGACAATGCATTCCAATACTCTCTCGTCGCTTCAAGAAGTGTGTAGGTACCAACAATATTTGTTTGAATAAAATCTGATGGTCCGGTGATTGAACGGTCAACGTGCGATTCAGCAGCAAGGTGCATCACTGCATCAGGCTGATGCTGTTTGAAGACGCGGTCTAATTCAGCACGATCGCAAATATCCACTTGCTCGAAAACATATCGATCACTTGATTCGATACTCGCTAACGATTCAAGATTACCTGCATAAGTCAATTTATCAACGTTGATGACGCTATCTTGGGTGTTATTGATGATATAACGCACTACTGCAGAGCCAATAAAGCCTGCACCACCTGTGACTAAAATTTTCATTATAAATCCTACTTAAACATTATACTATCTTGACTTTACTACTTTACAAGGACTTCCAATTGCTACTGAGTTTTTGGGTATAGATTTGGTCACAACACTACCAGCACCAATTACAGTTCCCTCTCCAATTTCAACACCGTCTAAAATCGTTACATTTGCACCAATCCAAACATTATCCTCAATAACAATACCTTTTCGAGAGACACCTTGTTGGCGAATCAGCATTTCACTATCATCGAATCTATGATTCTCAGCTAAAAAAGAAACATATGGTCCAACAATCACATCACTTCCAATCACTACGCCACCCTGTGCATTTATAAAATTGTAATGCCCTAGACCAGTGTTATTACCTATGCTTAATCCAACTCCAACATCAGATACCACACCTGTGCACCTGATGAATGTTCCAGAAGGAATTGATACATTATGCCCAAGTTTTACCCCATCAATAGATAAACAATCAATTTTAACCGATGCCCCTATCGTTGTAGTACCCGTTAGCGTCAGCATATGAGAATGTGAAATACGCGCAGAAGACGCCATAAACAAAGTAATGGGAATTTTTAACCTTAATATTTGGTAAATAGTACCTATTAGTAAGCTAAAAAAACGTCCTATAACAATTACTAATACAGATCTAAACGGAATCAAATTATCAACTTTGTAATTAGGATCATTTTTCGTAAGCCTAATCAACTTCTCTAAAATCAGTTTCATATTATGCACCAAAAATGCTATTTGATATAAACTTCCAAGTTATAGCTTCAGGAATACTGCGATTCTCAACGACTATATCTTTTAGTAGAAAACTGAAGCTTTCAACAAATTCTGCCCTGTTAACTACAAAAACAGTGGTTTGATTAGAATATTTTTTAATCTCACCAATATCAGTGCTTATAATTAATTTTCCAGCAGCGTAGTACTCGTAAAATTTGATAGGATCTCCACCGTGTTGTGCAGACTGTATATATGGAATAAAACAAATATCAGCATTAGTAATATAACATGGGAGCATATTATAATGTATATCACCTAGAAAATGCACATTAGGGAAAATTTCTCCCAACTTACTTATCCCCCCAGATAAAACCTTTCCCAAAAAGAAGAAATGTACATGCGGATATACTTGGGCAAGTTCTTCAACTAAAGATATGTCGAACATACTTTGCATCTTTCCGGCGTATACAACATTGGTCACACCAAAGTTAAACATTTCGGGACGAGTATAATCCTTTAAAAATCTATCGGGATCTACGCCATTCGCCAAAACTTTAACATCAGGGTATAAATCAGCACACTCGAAGTATTCATAACTAGCAGTACTATTAAAGACTACAGTATCATAGTTATTCAAAATTGATTTATATACAGATTTCAAGTGACTTGTATAACGTTTATAAGTCTCATGTAAACATAAATTATCAACACCATCAAAAATACATTTATCTGGTTTTAATAGTGACACAGTTGATGCAGTTAAAGGAGATGATTCATATGTACAATAATTATTTATTTTAATGTATTCAAGGGCAGACCTTATCTTATCAACGTTTTTTAAGTACAAACTTTCAATAAATTTCTTTCCCAAAAGCAGGGGCTTAAAAATTGAATAGTCAACAATATCAATCAAAAATAAATTAGTATCAATTTTTTGAATAATCAGTCTCCCTTTCTTGTAAACTACTGTTCCCTGTGTAAACCGAGACTTTCTACCTAATATCTCTTCGAGATAAAGTGTCGGACGGTTAATAACTACATGGATACGATCAGGGTTAGAGTCGATGTTATGCCAAATAACGTGACAATCACGCGTTCTAAAACCCTCTTTATATCCGACTTTAAAATCATGAAAAGGTATATAAACAAAATCCATACTACTTCCTAGATCGAAAATACATTAAAAGACCATCACATACAGCAGAGGTAAAAAGTCTAGCTTTAGGAAAGTTTCCAGTTAGTAAAAACTGGAACAAAAAAACAGGGTAAAAAACTATTAAATTGATGTAAAATAATAATTTGTTAGTGCTAGTTGATAATATAAAATAAATCTGGTTTCGCACAGAATAATATAATTGCACCCTATTTGCTGACATATATCGATTACGAAACAGGTTCCGCTTACTTTCAAGATGGAAGCTATCCTCAAGATCTACTATCTGAGCGCTTTCTACAAATTTAATCTTAAACCCGTAATCAGCCACTAAAGAATAACTATAAGCATAGTCATCTGCGTACAAAAAATAATCTTTGTCTGGAAAAACCCCTAAAGTCAGTACCTTTTTGGGCAACATCATTCCACCGTAAGGTGCCGCCATCAAATCAGTACCAATACAGGGCTCTTCATAATGTGAAGGAAAAATGCTCCTACCAAGAAATCCAGCTTTAGGACCTAGTATCTTAGCCGCGTTACCAGATTCAATCGTCGAAACAACAGCTTTTCTGCTAGGTCTGTTGATATAATAAATGGTATCTGAGTCGTCAATGAAATCAAAACTATCACAATGCTGGAGTTTATTATCATCATCTAACAAAAGAATATAGTCTGACTCATCGTTTAAAGATATGTATTTAAGTAACTCAAAATATCCTCCTGCGGAACCAAGGTTATTCTTACTTTGTATAAAAATTACATGACCTTCACTAAATCTGTCCCTTAGATGTTCTAAAGTAAGAGCTGGGACTTCATTACAAAAAATATAAATTTTATTTAATTTATATTTCAACAACCCATCGATAACAGAGATTAATATTTCGCCTCTATCTGAATATGTAAGTATTGCAGCAGAGACAGAAAAATTTCCAATTGTTCTTTCCATTAACCCTTACACCTTATTAGTATTAAAATAGTTTCCAGTTTTATAACGCAGCGCGAGAGATAATGGATAAAAAACATATAAAACTAAAAAAATTGGTTCGAAAAATGAATTATTAACAAACATAGACAGAAGACCCGATGAAAATAAACTAAAAGCAAAAACAAACTGTTTTTCATCAGAGTATTGTGACGATATTATAACTACACTAAATTTAAAGACTACAAAAATAAGAAGACAAAAAGCTGCAACACCACCGGTTGCGATTACATGATAATAGGAATTATCAAGGAAAAATTCTGAATCACCTAGTCCCTGAACAAAACCATTTCCGAATAAAAAATCTATCCATGAAACATTATTAAAATACTCATCCCAAGCATTTACTCTCGAAAACAAAGTTGATATTTTAAAATATAGAGAATCAACTGAATTAAAACCAGCAGAAACATCGATGACGATAAGGTAAAATGGGATAATAATAGCTAAACAGATGAACGAAAAATTAATTAAGAACACTGAAAATCTATTAAAAAATATAAAACTCCGTAAAATATAAAATAAAGCCATAAAAATGAATACAACATAACCATTCCTATTCAGCGAGAGGAATATAAGTAATAAAAATGAAAAACACAAAATTGTTCTTGTTAACTTTGAGAACGACACATTATATAAGGTATGAAATAAGCAAAAATTACAAAATAATGCATAAGTAAAAGAAGAGTAAAAAATACTACTAAACCTAAGTTGTATTTCAGTACTTGTAGATTGAATAGGATTAACAATAAGATCATCCTTCATCAACGCCATAAAAAAATCTATTACCGTATCAGGCTGCATTAAATATAAAAAAAAGGTAATCACAGTTGTAACTAAAACAAAAACACCTAATGGTACGATAATTTTATCTATCGACACTTGAAAATATTTAGGATTAACTGCTATTATCAAGAGAAAAATTAATGGCAAGATAGTATAAAAAAATATAGCAATTAAAATATTGTTATAACTGTAGCCAAACTTATTATCAAAAATATAATTCACTAAAATTGATAGAAAACACCATAAATAAAAAATAATAAATGACGATTTTAGAACATCTATTTTTAGCGTCTTAGCTTTCAATAATAATAAAACAAAAACTAAAGGATAGATTATAAGAAAGACATAATTTAAATTTGGCAATTCAAAAAATGTTAATATTTTAAAGAAATCTTTCAAGATAATCGATAGAAAAAAAATGCAAAGTGTAACATTAAATACACGATCCTTTCGATTATTGAACAAAATATCGCTCCACGATATCTATCATATTACTGACATTGTCAACAGATTCCAAATGATGTCTATTTACCCTTTCTAAAACCTTTGAAGATGTTTGCAAAGCATTCTCCCTTTCTAAAATACTCAGTCCATAAGCTATGCCATACTGATCTTCAATATTTGGGTACCATTGGTGCTTAGAAATGCCTTCGTCTGGAATAACGACAGATTCACAGCCACAAAGTACAGCAAAGATGGAATATGCAGTTAGCGTGTCATAAGAAATAAACCGTTTTACAGACTTAAATACCTTTGCGGTCTCGGCGTGTGAAAGACCGTCTATCAATACGGAGTCATTTAAATCGTGAATGAGCTTTTTTCCTTTACCTTTCCTAATACAATATGCAGTACCAGATCTAGTTGTAGGGATTTCATCAAGGTTATAGTGCTCCAGCGGATAGTGAATGACCTTTAACTCATTAACTGAAGTCTTTGAGCCCAGGAGCTGGAAATCATAAATCGCCGAATTGAACTTAAAATAAAGCTCACCCGGTCCATATAAAATATTACCATTATGAAATCCAGGTTGGTGCAATAACCATCGAACTACATTTTTTGCACCTAAAGGATTGCCAAGTACAACTTCTGGATATATTACTACCCAACCATCTGACGAAATATCATCGGGGATCTTATTTAGAACGGGTGTATTGAGATAGGGATTAACTTTAAATCCATTAAGTAATATTTTACAATAATTTTTGATTGCGTCGTATGCAGTTTTAAATAAATGATTTGAATTTAGAAGATAATTATCTCTATAGTGAAATATATAGGCTTCTTCACCAACCTGATTTAAAACATGACAAAGTTTATGTAGAACGACTACACCGCCATTAATTTCATTATAGGACGGAGACATAACTATATATTTAAATTTGTTATTTTTCATATTTAAACTTAATTAGAAATGATTTTATAAAAAGGTAATAAATGAAGATATTTATTACTAAAGAGAATGATATCATTAACCCAAGAAAAATTGCTCCATCTATTCTTTTTTCGGAAGTAAATATCTCGGTCAAAGACATCACTTTGTAAGAGGAATAGTTAACCAATATTACTGGCAATATTAAATATAATAAACAGTAACTCATTCTATATAGATAGTTTTTCATACACCAGAAAGAATAAAAAGTGAAAAACAATAAGTTTTGTAGCAACCAAAACCTTGCAGCACCATCTTCATGAAAATAAAATGCACTAATAATTGAGCAAGGGATAGCTATTAATCCAAAAGTTATATATCGTAAACTGTATTTTTGTAGCTTATTACTTGAATAACTAAGAAGAAATGCAAAATTTGTTAAACCTGCAAAAAAGTTTCCTATAGCAAGCCAATAAAGATATTTAGCAGCAGATATTGAATTATGTTTTTCACCAGTCCATACAAATAGTAGCTTATCACCCACTAAGGTAAATAACATAGTAATTGATAAAAAAACAACAATGTAAGTATAAAAAGAAATAGAAAATAGCTTTATAAAATCATTTTTTACTTTTTGCCGATACAATATTGTAAGTCTTGGCATCAGTAGTTGATTAAGTGGTACACCTAAAGTTAACATTGCACCCGTAGCAGTAACAGCAAGTGTATATATTCCAAAATTTGACAAACTAACTGTTGACACTAAAGTTAGTTTGTCAATTTGACTTATCAAGACCCAAGTCAGTGATAACAGCCATAACATACCAGAAAATTTAAACAATTCGCGAAGTGAAAGTTCATTTGAAGATTCAACTCCCTGACCGTTACTTACTACACTAAAAATCTTTCGCAAGTAGGCCATGCAACAGGTACTTAGTAATAGTAATTCCACAATAGTTACTAAAAGTTGAAACTCAAAATACAGCTTTATATCATTATCTAGATATGACAACAACATTACTGCGCCGGGATATCTTAAAGTAGCAACAGTCAAATTAATAAAGCTAATAGCCTTATGTTTCTCTAAACCGATTATAACGCTTCTAGATACAAGCCCTATATACTTCAAACATATTGTTGCAATCATCAATAGTAAGCTTGTATTTACTGTTCCTTGATCGAGATTAGAATTAAACCAAGTGTAAAAATAACCTTCCCTATATATTAGCATAGAAATTCCAAATACTAATATTGATATAGTGATTAACAAGATTTGAAGTACGGTGATATTATATTTGAATTTATTGAAACACGCTTTATTCTGCAAACTAAGAGCAGCCTGCCTAGATAAGCTACCGCTAATTCCACCATCTAAAATTTGTAATATTGTTTGAATAACAAGAAACAAACCGATAAGCCCGAACCCGTCGGTACCAACCAAAGTTAATAAAATTGGTGTAAAAACTATTGTAATAATTACAGAGTAGATTTGAGCACCATAAACAGAAATTAGATTTTTAACCATAATTTTTATTTATGTTCAAAAAAACTAACTATCCCATCAACGACTTGGTCAATCTCTACAGGTAATAGACCATAGTAAAGTGGTAACCTTATGATTCGCTCACTTTCACTTGTCGTAAATTTATCTTCACCATAAAACGTTCCAAACTTCATACCTGCGCAAGATGAATGAAGAGGGATGTAGTGAAATACCGTCATTATGTTTTTCTTCAACAGAAATGCAATAAGCTCCTGTCTTTGTTTTAGATTTCTCACCTTAATATAGAACATATGTCCGTTATGACTGCAATTAAGAGGAACTTCGGGTAAATCTATTTTGCCTAATGACGCAAGTTGTTGAAGACCTTGGTTGTATCTATTCCACGACATCAATCTATCATCAAAAATCGTATGTACTTCCTCCAATTGTCCCCATAGATAAGCGGCTTGAAGCTCAGAAGGTAGATAACTACTACCTAAATCCACCCATGAGTACTTATCAACGGCACCACGGAAAAAATTGCTTCTATTAGTTCCTTTTTCTCTAATTATTTCAGCACGTTCGAAAAATGTCTTATCATTAACAATCAATAAGCCACCTTCTCCGCCGCTAGTATAATTTTTCGTTTCATGGAAACTATAAGCACTAATATGACCAAATGTACCGAGAGGTTTTTCATCATAACTAGACATCATAGCTTGTGCAGCATCTTCAATTACATACAAGTTGTGCCTATTCGCGATATCCATAATTCTATTCATATCACAACTCATTCCCGCGTAATGCACAGGGACGATAGCTTTTGTCTTAGGAGTAATGGCGGCTTCAACTAAATTTTCATCAATATTCATAGTATTTGGATTAACATCAACAAATACAATTTTAGCTCCGCGCAGAACAAAAGCATTTGCTGTACTAACAAATGTAAACGAAGGCATAATGATTTCGTCGCCAGGTCGCACATCAATTAATAAGGCTGCCATCTCCAGTGCTTGTGTACAATTAGGCGTCAACAGAACTTTAGAACCTTTTAGCTTTTCTTCAAACCAACTATGGCACTTTTTAGTGTATAAGCCATCACCTGAAATTTTCTGACTTGAAATTGCGTCAAGTACATATTGTTCTTCATTTTTTGTATAAGGAGGTTTATTAAATGGTATCATTTCTATTTCTCAAAAATTGTTGCTCGAGTTCTAATATATTTTTTTTACGTTCTTTTACTCTTCTTGCAGGTGCGCCAACATATATACCCCACTCTTTGGTACTTTTATTTACAAGGGTCATTGCACCTATAGAGCACCCCTCTGCCATCTCAACACCAGGCATAATTACACTATTAGTTCCGACTATACAGTGCTTATGAATAATAACACGGGCAAATGTTTCATTTTTTAAATGTTTAGGCAGTAGTGAGTTAACCATTGTCTCTCCAGAATAATCATCTGACTGAGAAAATACTTTAACTCCATATGCTAATGTAGAAAAATCTGCGAGTGTAATTCCAGGTTCACCGCCTGCAACTAGACACATAGGCGTTATATGTACATACTTACCTATGGTGACATTACCTGACAGAATACAAAAGTCATCAACCCTTGAATTATGGTCTATATAAATTGATTCAGGATTGTATATACTCGCGAGCCGACTAATCTTTACATTATCGCCTATAAATTTAAATCCAAGTTCTTTTAATTCAGCTTCAGTATAATAAGACATAAACTCTCATAAAAAATTAATTAAATATATTATAAATTATTACTTAATAAGACCTTGAAAATCATATATGTACTTACTTTTTATATCTTCCAAATCTTTTAATATGTTATCATGGCCTACAGCTAAAAAACCGACATCAAACTCGTTATCAATCTGCTGCCTAATCTCTAGTCCATACTCAGATTTAACTTCCGTTTTTGATGCCCAAGAATCATAAACTACAACATTAAAACCTGAATCAAGTAACGCATTATATAGATCAAATACCTTAGTATTTCTTATATCTGGACAATTGGGTTTAAAAGTAAAACCAAGTAAACCTACTTTGCACCCAATTGGATTAATCTTACGCTTGATAAGACTCATGAGAAAATCTCTAGCGAGATAATCACTCATACTATTATTGATCTCACGAGCATGCCTAATAAGATCTGGTACATAACCGACAGCTTGCGATTTATGTAACAAATAATACGGGTCTACTCCAATACAATGCCCCCCAACTAAACCTGGACTCAACTTCATAAAGTTCCATTTTGTACTTGCAGCTTCAATAACTTCAATTGTATTAATATTTAGTCTATTAAATACCTGATGAAGTTCATTAATTAAAGCAATATTCACATCCCGCTGAGTATTTTCTATCACTTTCGAGGCTTCAGCTACTTTGATGGATGAAGCTTTATGTGTACCTGCAACAATAATAGTCTTGTATAAACAATCTACAAAGTCAGCAACTTCTGGAGTGGAGCCACTAGTTACTTTTAATATATTTGTTAATCTATGGAGTTTATCACCAGGATTAATCCTTTCAGGTGAGTATCCAGCAAAAAAATCTTCGTTAAACTTTAATCCTGAAAATTTTTCAACAACAGGAATGCAATCTTCTTCCGTTGCCCCTGGGTAAACTGTCGATTCATAAATGACGACATCGCCACGTTTAATTATTTGCCCCAAAGTTTCTGATGCTTTAATTAATGGTGTTAGATCTGGTTGTTTATGTTCATCAATAGGGGTAGGTACAGTTACGATAAATACATTACATTGTTTGAGTTGATCAATTTTTGTTGTGTATTTCAGAAATTTTGCTTCTGCTAATTCTGCATCTTCACATTCCAAAGTAGTATCATGACCTGCTGATAATTGATCAATTCGTAACTGATTAATATCAAAACCGACAGTATCACGTTGCTTGCCAAACTCAACTGCAAGTGGCAAGCCTACATAACCTAAACCAATAATACCAATTTTTGCATTATTTAAAGATACAATCATTTTTTACTACCTTTTATAATCTGAAATAAATCTAGTTTGAGTAGTATTAATACCTTAAGGTTCTCCGACGTTTCCTGTAAAGGTTGAATTACTACACATTTTCATCTCAGCCTTTCAAAACCGCCTGAGACACTTTTGTTCTGTTTTGAGACAGGCCAATCTTCGCTAGCCTTCATAGAGCCTAGGTTTTACAGTTTTCTTGATAATAGCCCCAATAGGCTCCAAAGAGTTGAGCCTAGATTGCTAGAGCGCTTCGCTGCTAGAAACTATAAAAGCAAAGAGTCTTAATTCCCTTTTCTAACAAAATATCTAATTAATACCAACATGACACCTAACATACCACCTAGCATGGTACCTAACACACAGATTAATGCCCGCTTAGGTTTTGATTTCTCTTCTGGTATTAATGCCGGATCGATGGTTTTAAATACGTACTCATCACGAACTTCGGCAAACATAATCGTTTTAGCTTGCTCTTCAATTAACTTATATAAAATTGAACGAATGTCGGCAATATTTGTTTGTTCAATTTGAGATTTTAAAAATGTTGTACTGCGAGTAGCTTCTGCAACATCGCGGTCTTTCATTTCTTTATTAATGTCTTGCACTAACCAATTGACCCATTGATGAGCCACTGCTGGTGAAATGTGTTCGACAGAGACGGTTATCATACCCGTTTCTTTGGCAGCATTAACGACAATGATTTTACTAAATTCTTTATAGGCTTCTTGCATTGACGGTTCTGGCTTAAACGGTGCATCAACTATACGAAGCCATTTTTTATCGGCTTGGTTATATAATTCGTCATCGTAGATAATTGTGTTATCGGCCATATTCCATTTTTTAGCCGCCATTAAGTCAGGCAAAATATTATGTTTTTGAATAAAGTTGCTGGTAAATTGACGAGACTTCATTACCTCGATAGCCATTTGGGTTTTATCTACCCCACCGCCACCGCCTAAGTTGATGCCAGCCATGCTAGCTAAGCCACCAAACTGGCCAGCAAGTGCAGCTAGACCGCCTCCACCTTGCTCTACATCAGCAGGTGCTAATAGCGCTTCTGATTTGTAGATATTAGGCTGATTAATGGCAAAAATAACTGCACCGACAGCAAACACTGCTGTGATGGCGATGATTAGCCATTTTCCTTGCCAAATAACAGCAAAAAGCTCGCGCAAATCGATTTCGTCGTTTTCAACGCTGCCCATAGGTTGTGATGATGCAAAGTTGGCGTCATAAGTAGGTTGCAGGTTTTGTTTAGTCATAAGTCTTTTTTGTTTGGGTAGCAGTGCGCTTCGCTTCTAGATTCGAGGACGCTTTGCGGCTAGAGCGCTGCGCTGCTATAAGGTCAAAAGATACCAGCAGAAATCTGCTAAGTGTTAAGTTTATTACTGGTTAGATCGCTTGCCTTAAAAGCAAAAGCCTAGATTCTAGGACGCTTCGCTGCTATACAAGCGGAAATCACAAGCTTGCGTATTAGTCACTTTGTTTGGAAATCGGCATTATCTTCTTTAATCTGTGCTTGTTTTTGTTTGATAAGAGCACCTAATATTTTAGCTAACTCTTTGGCTTCTTTTACCATCGACATAGCTATTTGTTTATCAAGGTATTCGATTTCCGCTCCGATATATAACTGAGTTACAAGCTCACCTAGAGACCCTTTTGCGTAATACAAAAACCTTATCTTTTCTTTTAGGGTTTCACGTTCCTCTCCCTCCGCGATGTTTGAGGGAACAGATAATCCTGAACGTGTAATTTGATCTTTGAAGCCCCAGTTACTGACAGACTCAGTAAACCGATAAATTTCACAAGACAATCTAGAAGCTCTTTTCCACACATCCAATTGCTCGAAACGCATATCAGTTCCTTCTGAAATTGAAAATCTAGCATCTAGGAGTTTAGAAGCTAGATTCTAGAACGCTTCGCTGCTAGAACGGCCTTCGGCCTGCTATTAAATCTTAGCCGCGTAGCGTCCTAGCAGGACGTAGTCCGCCCTCTGGCGAGCCTGCGAGTTTCTAGAACATCCAGTTCTTAGATACCTGAAACAGCTGCAAATGCGACCGCGGTATTATAAATAATCTGTGTCACTTGCGACCAAAGGGTTAAGTTATCTTTGTACTCAGTGTCTAGCGGTACGATAACAGTGTCGCCGGCCGAAATTTGCGAGTCGGTATTAAACCAAATACTTTGTGTTGGCATCATCACTGAACCATCAGCCTTGATAACATAAACTCGGTCTTCATCACCGCGCTCTCTTGGGCCACCAGACATATCTAGATAGTCGCCAAGGGTTAAACCATCTTTAAATCTGTGAGTTGAAGGATGTTGAACCTCACCCATAACGGCAACGGTTTGCTTAATGGTTGGCACATACAATACGTCGCTGTCTTCAAGTTGAACATCAGCTTCTTTAATACCTAACTTAAGCGCATTCAAGTCGATAACTAATCGGCCAACGGCTTTGATGTTTTCTAAGTCAGTTAACATTAATTGTGCTTCGGAATAATTAATGCTTAAGCCATCTTTTGATACCCCACGAGTAGCGATATCTCGGCGCAGTTGATCGGCTAACTTTTTAATTTCAATCTGTTCTTGCATCCGCACTGATTCACGGACAAATACTGCCGCAGAAGGATAAGCGAACTCAGTATAGCCACCTGCTCTAGCGATGACGTCTGACAACGTCTCACCACGCCTGATGTTATAAGTACCTGGGAACTTAACTTCCCCTTTAACTTCGACTACTTTTCTTTCTTGCCAGTCTGGCGTAGTCAGAATCGTCATCATATCGCGCCCTTTCAGCTCGATATTGTCTTGTTGGTTACCATTAAGCGCAGCAGAAAGGTTAACTTGTTGGTGAATAATATCGGATACAGCTGAGGTGGTATGAGTGCGTGTTAGTTCTGCTCGTTCAATATAAGCGCCTTCGAGTAGGCCGCCTGCCGCTTTAACTAAGTCGGTCACTTTTGCTGAATTTGTTAACGGGTACACACCTGGATGGCGAACTTTTCCCGCGATAGCCACAATCAAAATGCCATGTTGTGAATTTCCTTGCTGAGTTAGCTTGGTCACAATGGGATACAGCAGTTCTTTACGTGACATAACATTACTGAGTTTGATTAAATCACGGTCTTCAAATAAATTAGACAGCATTTTAGCCACTTCGCTGCTAACCAGCGTTTGCTCTTCAGATGATTGCTCATTTAATGCGACACCGGCTATTTGATTGGTATATTTGCTTGTTACGGTATTGTCTAAGGTTTCAAATCCAGCTTTAAACAGATCGGCATCCAGTAGTGAGTCACTTTTCAGTGATTTAACTTTGCTGACACGCTTTTTAACTAATGAATTCAATTCAAAACGGTTTTGAGTATCGTCACTGAAGTTAAAGATGATTATTTTATCACGAGGCTGTAAAGCTATGTTTTGAATAGAATTAGGTGATGTAATCGCTTCACCTGGAGCAAACTGTAAGGTTTCGATGTCACCATGTTTGTTAATTTCACGAACCACTAAACCGTAGTCGAGGTCAGCAGATAATAATAAATCGCCCCAAATTGAAGGTAATACATCGCTAATACGTTGTTGCTTCCACTGATATTTACCCGGGCGAACCACGGCACCGACCACAGTGATAGCGTCTTCATATTGATTTGAAGCACTTTTAACCCGAATGTAATCACCAGCTTTGGCTAGCGTGTTGTTGCCTTTATCTGAGGTTAAATCAACATTAATAATCGTTTTTAAGCCATTAGCATTATAACGTTCGATACTGCTATTTTTAGGATAGGCATCTTGCTTGATACCGGCAGCCATATTGATGACATCGGCAATAGTTTCATGCTTTTTCAACTCGTAAATAGCAGGACGTTGCACTTCACCAGCGACACTGACTAACCCGCCAATCGATGGAATGAACACTACATCACCAGAACGAAGATTGATGTCTCCAGAAGCATCGCCTCGCAGCAGTAAATCGTATAAATCAAATGAGCCGACTAACTTACCGCCACGCTTAACTTGCACATTACGAAGACTACCGATTTCGTTAACACCACCAGCGACAAACAACGCCTGAGTAATGGTTGATAAACTCGATACAGTATATGAGCCTGGTTTGTAGGCATCGCCAGCAATAAAGATGCGAATTGAACGTAATTCACCCATGGTGATATTAGATTCGATACCAATCGTTTGCTGCTTTATGCGTTTAGATAATTCTTGACGTAAATCGGCAAAGCTTAGTCCAGCAACAGATACTGGGCCTAAATCGGGAATTTGCACTGTGCCATCACGATTAATGGTTAAACTGTATTCGTTGCTTTCTTTGCCATAAAGTTGAACTTTAATCACATCGCCAGGGCCGACCATATAGTCGCTTGGTACAGGTACGTCTGTGACAGGTGCAAAGGTGGTTGGCTCACCAGCAAACATTTCGTAGCCAAAACGTTTTAATTGGTTTTTATCACTGTCTTGATTGAAATCAAACTCACTCTTTCTAGCGCTTTCTTGCTGTTCATTTGATTGATTTTGACGAGGTTCAACAACAGTAGGGTTGCTTACGTTAACAGCGCTATTGGCACTGCCTGATAACATTGAAGGATCTATTCCATACTGACGCGCAACTCTTTCCTGTTCAGATTTAGGCAATTGTTTAAACTGCTCAATCATTTGCGGTGTTGGGGTAATAGCCTGCACTTGGGTGGTTAAAATAATAAAGGCCGATAAGCCAGCTAGTAACACGTTTTTGGTTTTATGTAGCACCAGATATCTCCAATATTATTTTTTATAAGAAGGTTGTAGGAGCTCGCAGGCTCGCTAAAGGGCCGACTGCGTCATGCGAGGATGCTGCGCTGCAAGGTTCTAGGAACTCGCAGGCTCGCCAGAGAGCGTGACTTCGTCACTTCTAGGTTCTAGGTCCTAGTAGCGAAGCGGCCTATTTAAGACACGCTACCGCCCATGGATTACGGCTTCCAACATGCCCTTCGCTGTACGAATCTTTAATTTTTCTATTAGCTTTAAACTGAAACAAGCGCTAATCAAGCGCGGAATTATACTCAAAAACAGATTAGGATGCTCAAGTAAAAAATACCTAAACGTTTGTATAATGTTGCAAAAGAGTAAAAACACTATTTAAACGAACAATATTTAACCGTTTAAGGGTCAAAAAGTCTTTTTAAACATTAGTCCTAAATTTACAAATGGACAATTTCCTACAACAAAAACAGCTATTCTCTGACAAAGAGTTTATTTAAGTCGGTTTATCGGTTGCTGATATTGCTTGTAAACTTGTCAATTCAACCAGAATTCGTTTCTGCTGTCCCATAATGTTAAACAACACATGGCAACGCTTATCAGGATTGTTTTCGTCAAATATGGCTTCAAGATCTTTAAACGGTCCGTCGATAAATTTGACCTTATCGCCTTTGTCTAACGGCTTGACCTCTTCTGGCACATAGCCTTGGACACGTCTTTTAAGTGCCGAAATAATTCTATCGTCAATAGGAGTCATGTCTTCTCGACAACCTACAATGCGGTTAGCACCACGGGTATTGTGGATTTTGCTGACACTAGTGATTTGAGGATCGAAATAGATGAACAGATAGCTAGGAAACAGAGGCGCGGTAACCAGTTGCGGTTTGTTACGCACTGTTTTTTGTTGGGTGATCATTGGTAAGTAGCTTTCGACTTCTTGCAAAGCCAAATTTTGCTGAGCACGGACTTCATGCCGTGGCTTGCAATACAGTAAATACCAAGATTTCATTATCTCTCTCTTTTTATATTTGCTCATCAGTCTGAACAAGTGACGTCCCATTCACGGCTTAGGATACTAGCAAACTTCCCTATCCTTTTGAATGGGTATTTAAGCCTTAATGCCTATAAATACAGCGTTTAAATCATCGGTTGATTTTATTTTCATCAAAAACACAAGTCGTTATTGAGTAACTAATTGATTTATCATTCGACGTTGAAAAAACAATTTTAACATATGGTATTCGGTTAATTTTGATTTATGTGTTCTAAAAAGTGGTAATTAACAGTAATTCACAGCAAAAGATTTACTTGAGAGTCAAAAGTGCCATTTTTGTCACTACATCTACGGTATTAACAAAGTGATAAATCAATCAAGACAGCGAATGAAAGATTTGCCAGTGTCATTTGGGGTATTAACTATTACGGCCTATAGCTTGAGTCGATAATGTCATCATTGCGATATGTAAGGATGCTACTAGGTTAGGGTCTGTTGATCTTCCAAGCTTGTTGTAGCTGCACATTATTGGTTTATGAAAAAACATAAATGATATCACTGGGCCTTTGCGGTGACGTTATGCCACATAAAAGCCAATAACACCCTTGAAATGGCCAACTAACGCGGCTCGAAGGATCAGCTAAAACGTTTTACTCTTTGTTGAGTGCATTTTCTCCAAGTGATAGTTGCTTAGATTGCTAGGCGGCATCCACTCACCTCGATTAACACTCTTACATCGAACAAAAAACAATCAGTAAAGGTCACTTACTCTATGCATGCTTACAGTATAATCTTGTTTTGAAGTGTAAACCGTTAACCTTATGCGCTTTATAACAATAAGTCTTTTATGCTCAAACATTGATGAACAAAGGGTTTATGCAACAAAAAAGCCTCGGTAATCGAGGCTTTTACTAGCGTTGTTTATTTAACGTCAACGTTTACTGTGTCGGCTTAGGTGGATAATCCTTCATAACAGTGTCAATAGCATGATTGATAATCTGGATCCGCTCTTCAGGGGTGTTTTGATCTCGAACAGTATCAGCTACTGTGCCACGCCAAATAAGCTTACCTGTTTTGTTGTCGACTAAGTCGACCATTAAGGTACCAACATCGTATTCACGAACTGTGGTCTCAGTTTGCAGACTACCACCTAATCCCCAGCGTGGACCATAATATGGGTTATAACCAAAGTGGCTATTAAAGGTGTCTATATTGATCTTTTTATCTACTTTGGTGATGTAGTTGACCAGCAAGTCTGCATTTTGCTTGTCTGTTTTACTGATACCTTTTTGGCTCAATTGGGTTTCGATTGCAGCACGAACACGTTGATCCATGAGCCCATCGAGATGATAGCCCGCATCATCAACCTTCTTCTCTACCCATGAGTAGGTTTTATATTGATTAAATGATACCGACGGATCGAAGTCTGAAGATGATTTTAAGGTACTACATGCGCTCAATGCCAATACTGCAGCAGCGATAAATAGGGTTTTCATACAGGCTCCAAAAAACAAGACGTTAATTGTTATTAGCTTATAGAGAGCAAAGGCGTTGTCAA
>Ga0208031_1000100_pt1 | contig 31405 bp, 30 predicted proteins | sample MalvirAntarct_38_FD_184252 | JGI IMG/M metagenome (GOLD analysis project Ga0208031, IMG submission 184252) | Marine viral communities from the Global Malaspina Expedition - Malaspina viral metaG Antarct_38 (SPAdes) (version 2) | ecosystem: Environmental > Aquatic > Marine > Oceanic | place...
CTCTTGTCGGTTGGTTATGTGTTGGCCTGGCACCCATTGCTCCACCATGGAAAACAAGGGGCCAATTGTTACACCCAACCGGCCAAGATAATTGTCGCTAACCGGTCATCCTAATTGTCGCCGAACAGCAACCCTTGTCGGCCAATGGAGCTGATTAACCCTTTCTCTTCATAGAAGCGCAACGTGGACGCCGGCACGCCAGACCGTTTAGCGACTTCAGCGATATCCATAAACACTCCTTGACCTCAAGTTGACTTGAAGTTGTACGATCTCAACAACGCGAAATCAAGAGGAATAAAGGACGAGTTATGAACCAACTACTTTTTATCGCATTCATAGGCATCGGAGCGACGGCTGTAACGGACTTGTGGGGGATCGTACGCAAGACACTGCTAGGCATTCCGCCCCCAAACTACGGGATGGTAGGACGCTGGATTGCCCATATGGCTCACGGGCAATTTCGCCACGACTCTATTGCAGCATCGTCTCCCAGGCGTGCGGAACACTTCATAGGGTGGGTAGCCCACTACCTGATTGGCACGGCCTTCGCTGCCTTACTCATTGGTATCTGGGTACGGTCACTGCTTTCTTCTTTCAGGTTATTTATATTTTTGCTACCTGATTCGGCATAAGCGACCCAGCGCAGAAATGCTGAGATGGCATAAAAATCGTATTTCTCGAATACTTTTGGGAAGTCCTTTTTCTTAAACTTGCACCTTCGGAGAAGCCAATGCAGGCAGGGGTTATCTTTCCCGATCGTGGAGAACGGTTTGCCACAGAGGTAACACGCATCTCTTTCATAATGCTCTAGAAAATCCTGATACTCGGCTTCGTATTGCTTTCTTTGAGCCTCGAAGTGAGCCAATGACTCTTCCTGAGAAAGCTTACCTATTGAAGCCTTGATTCCTTCAGCTTTGTCTTTGAGATCAATGCTCATCGGTTTTCCTTGAATACCTAACGCCAATATTCAGCGGCGGCTTTTGCGTAGCGAAGAAAAGGCCGTCCGGTGGAGGCCCATCAGGGCCGCAACGAACTGGAATGATTTATTATGCGGCAATGGCATTCACTGCAGCCGTTACTGCTTTTGCAGAATATCCCAGCGATTCCAGGACTTCCCTGAGGACCGCCTGCTTCTGCGAGGTTGGCGAATTCGTCATGGCCCAATATGGCGAGCCAGGGATTTGCTTAGGCTGTGTAGTGTTCCCAGATTCTTCAATTTCCTTCTTGGACTTCGCGAAGTATGTTCTTCCACGACCCCGGATGGATAGAACTAAGTCAAACTCTCCCTTCTTTTGCATATAGACAGCACCGAGAATTTCTACAAACTTCCCAACTACTCCGCGGGCGTGTTTGACTTTGGAAGAATTGAGAACCTCTTCTAATTCATGAGTTTCCTGAGCCCGAGTGGGTGATCCACCGAGGGCCAGCTCTCTCCGCAAAACGTCTGATGGGGACTCGTTGAAAGTCTGTACTTTTTTTAGCAGGTAATCGTAGATATCTTTTTCTATTTCAATAGTAATCATGGGCTTTTGCCTCAATCCATACGAGATAGAAGCAAGATAGCGCGCCCATAAAAGCATTGCAAGCGCTTTAAGCGCTTAGATGAATTTGAGCAATTGGAAGATTCCGCTTTACCGCATAACGCTGAGCACAGCGGCGCCACGACAGTGGCGTCCGGCGGCCGTAGGCCGCGTACTGATGCGCCTTGTTAATGGCCGGTTACCCGGCGGTTTATCCCTGGCACCCAAACCCGAATGCCCTCTGCCATACAGCTTGCACTCACCCTAGCCCATGGCGAAAGGAACCAGAACACGAAGCTTTCAGATTTTGCAGTGTTTTGCGGGGAGACGAGTTGGACGGTGGTAAACATTTGAAAGCAACTCCCTGCTTTACTGACTGAATCCTTCCGAGGCCTTGGCTATTAACGCCAACAGCACGCGCGGCTACGGAATGGAGGCGAAGCCGCAATGGAGTAGACGTCGCCGTGCCTGTGATTGTTAGGGTTGCTGACTGGTAAATATGGGCCGACCATACTTTTCCTCCATCCAATCTCTTACCGATTGTCGATCGCCCCACATCTCGCTCAGATTAAAATTTTCCCCATGAATCGTAAGGCCATATTGCTGAGAAAATTCTTCATTTTGATTTTCGGGTGATATTACTACTGCAACGATTAACCCAATGATGAAAGCTGGAGGAAGGTTCCAGGTGTTCCCAATAGAAAGACCCTTTTGATTGTCAAAATTTAGACGCTCATCAAGCTCACCCTCATGAACTATCGATGTACGGCCAAATTTATAGATTGCCTCGGGAAAAGAAACTCCATCACAGACCACGCGGAGGATGTTTTGGGTCGCGATGTGGGAAATTATGTCCAGTTCATCATCTAGGAAACTCTTTATGCGACGTCCGACACCTTCCTTTGGCCGGCGACGCTTTGCAGTCTTGTCTAAGGCTGGAAAGTACTGAATCAACGCAGCTTCGTAGTCGCCATGTTGATATGCCGCGATGCTCGCTTCCATCCTTCGGCTAATTGAACTAGTAGACATTGCTGAACCTCTCCAAGACCCTAACGCTTAGGTAACCGGCGCCGGAGCGCCAGCGGAGGGAACCAAAAGCGGTACGCTTTTGGCGTCCGGTTGACCGCTTGGTTAAATCACGAAGCGACCCGTTAGCCAGCGATCATTGGAAGCTTGGCCACCTCAAAAATTAGGACTCTAGTTCGGCCAAGGCCAGCTTCAACAGCCTAATCGCTTCACTTTTGGTATTTTCCGCACACTCTGCTCTAGAGTCCGAATTTGGCACCCAACAGCCAACTTCTACGTTACCACCATGCATATCGACGTCCTCGTGCAAGGTAACGGTGGTGTAGACCTTCTCTTCCTTTGAACTCGAGCTATATACAACTTCCATCGCACGTTCCTCCTTACAGATTTAACAGCGTATTATACGAACCCGTTCGTATATCACCCATTCGTATAACTCCAACTCCAGCCGCCCCTTCCAATCCAATAAATTTCTTTAGAATCAACATCTAAACAGGAAATAACACGGCTACCGCTGGAGTTATACGCCCTCCTTGGCCTCTAACGCACCCACGAATAAGGGCGTATAACTCCACAATGCTCTAAACCAGCTTCAACAGTATCAGATACTTATAACGATTTGCCGCCCCTTACCTGGAGTTTTGCGAACCGGTTCGTATAACTCCAGGCTGCGAGGTCGGTTTTAGACCAAGCCTGTTCGCCAATCAGGGGCTACGAGTAACGCTCAATTTCCGGTGTGGAACAGGCTCACGCAACGATAATGCTAAACTGGCCGCAGACTCACACCACCTCCAAAAGCAGGGCAACGCATTGAGCCAACTGAGACCTATCGTTTCCAGGGAATGGCAAGCTTTCTGGCTGGCCATCGGTTTCCTGACACGCATTCCCATGTTGGTGCGTATCGACTATTCCCCCCGCCTGATGAATCAGTGCAGTGTCTATTTCCCACTGGTGGGGCTGGTGCTCGGCGTCATTTATGCGGGGCTGTACATGGCTGTTGTGCAGCTTTGGAGCCCGCTGGTCAGTCTTATCCTTATTCTGGGTTTTCACCTGTGGATTACCGGCGCGTTCCACGAGGATGGGTTGGCAGACAGTGTCGATGCTTTGGGCGGCGGGTATACCCTGGAGGCCAGGTTGCGGATCATGAAGGACAGCCGCATCGGCACCTACGGTACGGTGGCGCTGGTGGTGGCGTTGGTGCTGAAACTTGCGCTGCTGGCTGAAGCTCAACCGGTGTGGCTGGCACTGATCCTGGCCCCGATGGTGTCGCGTCTCGCGCCACTGATGATCATGGGCTTCCTGCCGTATGTGACCGACCCGGACAAGAGCAAGAGCAAGCCGGTGGCCGAAGATTTCTCGCGTTCACGACTGGCGATTGCCACCGTGTTCACCGCGATTGTCTCTCTGGCCCTCATCCCGTTTGAGACCAGGGCACTGCTGTGGCTCGTTATCGCTACGCTGGGTACGGCCATTGTCTGGGGCGGGTATCTACGCCGGCAACTGGGTGGCTATACCGGCGATACCCTCGGGGCCAGCGTGGTGTTTGCGGAACTGGTCCTGCTGCTTGGGCTTGCGATGTAAAGGTTCAACGGTCAGTTCCGAATCCGGCGAGTTTTTCCGGATTTCGCTGGTACACTTTCCATCATGGACACATTAAACGATGACCTTTGCTACCAGGCACTGAAAACCCGTGACGCCCGATTCGACGGTCGCTTCTACACCGCTGTGTTGACCACCGGGATTTTCTGCCGCCCCATTTGCCCGGCGGTGACGCCCAAGCGGGGGAACGTGCGTTTTTACCCGTCTGCAGAAACGGCCATGGCCAACGGCTTTCGACCCTGTCTGCGGTGCCGGCCAGAAGCGGCACCTGGTAGCCCGGCTGCTGCCGGGGTTCACACCACCGTGGCCCGGGCAGTGCGGCTGGTGGACGAAGGTGCTCTGGATAACGGCTCCGTGGCGGACCTGGCCGAACGGCTGGGCATTACCGACCGCTACCTGCGCCAGCTCTACAAACGCCACACCGGAGCCACCCCACAACAACACGCCCAGGCCCGGCGCTTACTGCGAGCGCGGCAGTTGATTGTCGACAGCAACCTCAGCATGACGGAGATCGCGGAGATTGCCGGTTTCAGAAGCCTGCGCCGCTTCAATCACACCCTGAAAGAAGCCTACGGCAACGCACCGACGGCATTCCGCAGAGGTCTCAAGCCACCGCTCAAAGCCACACAGAACGGTGCAGACGATCTTTTTCTGCCGGCACACGACGACCTGGTTCTGTTCCTGCGGGCCCGGCCACCGTTCGACAGTGAGCAGTTACTGACCTTCTTTCGGGCACGGGCCATTCCGGGCCTGGAAGCGGTTGGCGCGCACCACTACGCGCGATCGCTCTGCATTGCTGGGCAACCGGGGCTGGTCATCTGCCGCCCAAGCGACAATCCCCCGGGGGTGCAGGTTATCCTTCGTGGGCCGGCACGGCAGTCCATTCTGGAGGTGAGTGCGCGGATACGCCGTTTGCTTGATCTGGATGCGGACCTGCCCGGCATCAGCGAACACCTGGCGCAGGACCCGCTATTGGAACCACTGGTCGCACGGCATCCCGGCCTGCGCGTTCCGGGCAGCTGGGAACGGTTCGAGTTTGCCGTCCGGGCCATTCTTGGGCAGCAGGTGTCCCTCTCCGCGGCTCGAACCCTGGCCGGGCGGCTGGTGGCTCGTTATGGGCAGCCCCTTCCCGACGATCTTGCCGGGGGCACGGGTATTACCCATAGATTCCCGGAACCGGCAGCACTCGTCGGCCAGCCGTTGAACAAACTGGGTATGCCCGGCAGCCGTGCAGACACCCTGGCACGAATCACCGCCCGGTTTGCCGAACCCGGTTTTGCCGAGCAGGATGGCAACACCCTGCTGGCGCAGTTGGCACCCATGCGAGGCATCGGCCCCTGGACACTCCACTACCTGGCCCTGCGCGGCCTGGGGGATCCAGACGCGTTTCCCGCCAGCGATCTGGGCATACTCAAGGCCTCGGCCCATCTGGGCGGCCCGCGGGACGCCAAAGCCCTGACGCGCCACGCCGAACGCTGGCGGCCATGGCGGGCTTACGCAGCGCAGTACCTGTGGACATCACTGAACACCCATCCACCCCGGCAGGAGACACCATCATGACAACGCAGATTCATGTCAGCCGCTTTCCCAGTCCCGTTGGCCCCCTGAGCCTGGCCACGGTGGATGACCAACTGGTGCACCTGGACTTCGACGACAACGAAGAGCGCATGCACTCGCTGCAAAACCGCCGGTTCCGGCAGCCGGAGTGGTGCGAGCAACCGAACAGCGCCCCCGGGACCATTATCGAGTGGCTGGACGCCTACTTCTCAGGGGTGATCAAGCCCCTGCCGTGGAAGGACATCCGCTTGACCGGCACCGAGTTTCAACAGCAAGTCTGGCAGGGGCTGACCGGGATTCCAGCGGGTGAGCACCGCTCCTACAGCGCGCTGGCAAACACCCTGGGCAACCCGAAGGCGGTGCGTGCCGTGGCTCGCGCCAATGCCCTCAACCCCATTGCCATTCTGATTCCCTGTCACCGGGTAATCGGAGCCAATGGTACGTTGACGGGCTACGCCGGCGGCCTGGAACGCAAGGCGTGGTTGCTGGACCACGAATCGCGGAACCTGAAGAGGGTTTAACCCCACGGGGCTGTGCATTTGTGGCGATAATGGCGACAATCACCGCACGGATTTATCGTGCAAGGATCAGGAGCCCAGCCCCACATGTCATCGCAATCGCCTGTCGCCCCCACACAGGGCAAGCCGGAAGACAAACGCGCGCTCTGGTCCTGGGCGCTCTACGACTGGGCCAACAGCGCCTTTTTCACCATCATTCTGACCTTTGTCTTCGCTCAGTACTTCAGCGTGTCAGTGGTGCAGGACGAGGTAAAAGGCACGGAAGCCTGGGGCAACATCGTTGGCATTGCCGGTGTGTTCATCGCAATCCTGGCACCGATATTGGGGGCCATTGCAGACCAGTCCGGCCGTCGCAAACCCTGGTTTATCAGCTTCACCCTGCTTTGCGTGGTCTCCTGCGCCATGTTGTGGACGGTCACGCCGGAGCAGAATCAGTTCTGGAACGCAGCACTGTGGGTCGGCCTGGGTACACTCGGCGCCGAGTTTGCGTTCATTTTCTACAACTCCATGCTGCCGGATCTGGCAAGCCCGGCGCGAACCGGGCGCTGGTCAGGCTGGGCGTGGGGGCTGGGTTACACCGGCGGTGTGCTAAGCCTTATCGTGGCGCTGTATGGCTTTATCGAAGCCGATGCCAACCTGTTCGATCTCAATCGGGACAACGCTGAGCATGTGCGTGCCACGTTTGTGCTGGTAGCGGTGTGGTATCTGGTATTTGCCCTGCCGGCCTTTATCTTTGTTCCGGACCGCCCATCCAGCGGCCTGGGAATTGCCGCCGCCACCCGCGCCGGGTTCCGGCAACTGAAGGAGTCCATCGCCCAGGTTCGCCAATACAAGGACATCGTGCGCTTCCTGATCGCCCGCATGCTCTACACCGATGGCCTGGCCACTATCTTTACCTTCGGCGGGGTGTACGCGGCGGGTACCTTCAATATGGGCTCTACGGAAGTGCTGCAATTCGCCATCGCCCTGAACGTCACCGCAGGCCTGGGTGCACTGGGATTCGCCTGGGTGGACGATGCCCTGGGCGGGCGCAATACCATCCTGCTGTCACTGATCGGGCTGGGCTGCAGTGCCCTCGCCATTCTGGTAGTGGACGGCGCCACCGCGTTCTGGGTATGGGGCATGATCCTGGGCATCTTCGTGGGGCCATTGCAGTCCGCCAGCCGTTCCCACCTGGCCCGCATCGCCCCGCCGCACCTGCAAACGCAGATGTTCGGCCTGTTCGCGTTCTCTGGCAAAGCCACCGCGTTTGCCGGCCCGCTGTTGGTGGGATGGGTCACGGCCGTCACTGACAGCCAGCGCTGGGGCATGAGCACCATCCTGGTGTTCCTGGTGATTGGCTTCCTGCTGATGTTGACCATACCGGCCAGCGAAACACGGGAACCGGAAGCGGCAGGCTGACACCTTCAGGGCGCGGCGCTGGTTATCCATCCGAGAATGGCGACCGCGGCCAACAGTCCGAGCCACAACCACACGCCGCGATGTACAAGTAGGATAGCCGCATCAATGGTCTCGGCCGATGCCGGTTCACCTTCACCAAGCATGGGCCGTTGCTTGATGCCTGAGGCGTAGGGCGCAGGGCCACCGAGTACAACTCTCAAAGCCCCGGCCCCTGCAGCCATGACCGGGCCGGCGTTCGGGCTGTCCCAGGCCGGCGCCTGCGCACGCCAGCAACGAAAGCCGCCACGGACATCGCCAAGCAGGCTGTAAGTCAGCGCCGTGAGGCGAGCGGGCGCCCAGTTCAATACGTCGTCCAGCTTCGCCGCAGCGCGGCCAAAATACCGGTAGCGATCAGTTCGGTACCCCCACATGGCGTCCAGGGTGTTCACCAGCCGGTGAAGCAATACGCCCGGAACGCCGGCTACGAGAAACCAGAACAGGCTGGCGAACACGGCATCGGCGCCGTTTTCCAACATGGACTCGGTCGCGGCTATCGCAATGCCATTGTCATCAAGCGCCGCTGCATCACGACTGACGATACGACCGACCTGTGCCCGGGCATTCTCAAGATCGCCCCCATGCAAGGCATCAGACACTGCCCGGCCATGCTCCGTCAGGCCACGAATGGACAAGGCGAAATACAACACCACAGCCTGAACCAGCAAGTATTCCCAGTTCCCCAACCACCAGCGCAACCACTCGGCTGCCGCCAGTACGGGTATCACAGCGATGAACAGGGCCAGGAACCCGAGAACCATCGATCCTGCCATTCGCTCAGGTAGACGATTCATTCTCTGTTCGAGGAAGGCGGCGACATGCCCAAAACCAACGAGCGGGTGCCACCGTCGCGGCTCACCCAGCCAGCGGTCCAATACAACGGCGATAAAACAGGCTGTCACGGCGAGAATGAAGGCGTTCAAATCAGCAATGTCTCTTCGAGCGGGCGGTGGGTTGTCGTGATCGAAAGGAAGTCTAACCGAGTGGCTGCTATCCTTGACACTTTTTCAGGCCGGGTAGACCATCTTCGGCTCCCGACACTTTGCCACCTCAGGATCCAACCATGCCGCTGCCTTCCTGCTGGACACAGCCGTTGCCACCCTCCGACACCCATTTTTGCGAGCGTGCACGGCAACGCCAACACGTGCTCACTAAGCCCCGGGGGTCTCTGGGGCAGCTGGAAGACGTAGCAATTACACTGGCGGGCCTTCAGCGCACGCAACATCCACAGGTCGACCCTCTCCGCATCGCTGTTTTCGCGGCGGATCACGGCGTCTGTGCCGAGGGCGTATCCGCTTACCCCCAGGAAGTCACCGCCCAGATGATTGCGAACTTTGCCAGCGGGGGTGCGGCTATCAGCGTGTTGGCTCGGGAACTGGGAGCCTCGCTGGAAGTGGTGAATCTCGGAACCGTCGGCGACGTTCCGCCGTTGACCGATGTACGCGATGAGCAGATCGCAGCGGGCACCGCCAATCTGGCCACAACCGACGCGATGACACCAGGCCAGCTTGAACAGGCGCTGGCCAGTGGTGACAGGGCCGCCGCCCGCGCCGCGGATGACGGGTGTCGACTGTTTATGGGTGGCGATATGGGCATCGGCAATACCACCAGTGCCACCGCCGTGGCCTGCGCGTTGCTGGAACAAAGCCCGGAAAACCTGGCCGGGCCGGGCACGGGGCTAGACGCAGCCGGCGTGTCTCGAAAGTGTGGGGTCATCGCCCGGGCGCTGGCCAGGCATGGCAACAACCGTGATCCTCTAGCGGTGCTGGCCTCCCTCGGCGGGTTCGAGATTGCTGCGCTGGCAGGCGCCATTCTGGGTAGCGCGGCGCGCGGCATTCCCGTACTGGTGGATGGGTTTATTGTTTCCGTTGCCGCCCTGGTGGCGGTTCGCCAACAACCACAACTCCGGCACTGGCTTGTGTTCGCCCATCGTTCGGCGGAGCCGGGGCATCAGGCCGTGCTGGACGCCATGAATGCCAGGCCGTTGCTGGATCTGGGTATGCGCCTGGGTGAAGGCAGCGGCGCTGCGGTGGCGGTTCCGCTGCTTCGCAGTGCCTGTGCCCTGCACAACCAGATGGCCAGCTTCGCTGACGCCGGCGTGACCGACAAGAACGAGGACTGAAGCGGGGATGACCAATAACCAGAACACCACTGCATTTTTCGACCTGATCCGTCATGGCGAACCTGCCGGCGGGCCCATGTTCCGGGGCAGCAAGGATGATCCACTGAGCGACACCGGCTGGCAGCAAATGAACGCGGCTATCAGGGACGATGACCAGTGGGATGTGATCATCACCTCCCCACTGCTGCGCTGCCGCCTCTTCGCAGAACAGTTGGCGGAGCAACGTCAGATTCCGTTGCACCAGGAGCCACGGCTGAGGGAGATTGCGTTCGGTGATTGGGAGGGCAGAACCTCCGAGAACATCATGGCCGATACGCCCGAGGCGCTGAACCGCTTCTGGAGCGACCCGGTTCGTTATCCTCCGCCCGGTGGAGAGGCTATCACCGAGTTCCGGCAAAGGGTCAGCAGCGCCTGGCAGGATTGGCAAACCCAAGCGGCAGGCAAGCGGGTACTCGTGGTATGCCATGGCGGCGTGATTCGCATGCTCCTGGCGGAGGTGATGGGTATCCCCACTGAACGCTCTTTTTCAGCGTTAACGGTACCCTACGCCTGCCGCAGCCGTATCCGCGTGGACATCTCGGAGCATGGCCTGCTCAGTTGCCTGCAAACGCACGGCGCATAATCAGCCTTTCAACGTTTGCGACAGCCCCGCCACGCTCATGAGCACCCGCTCACAACGGGCGGCAAGATCCTGGTTGAGCCACCCCAGTTCATCGCAGAAACGGCGGGTGAGCGGGTCCATGCCGATGGTACCCAGGCCCACTTCATTACTGACAATCACGATTGGGCTCGGGTAGTTCTCCAGTGCCCGCAGGAAGGCGGTACGCTCACGGGCAAACACTTCATCGCCGGCAAACAGCAGGTTGCTCACCCACAGGCTCATGCAATCCACCAGCAACAAGGGTGGTTGTGGTTCCCTGGCGTAACCATCCAGCAGGGAGGCCAGCTTCAAGGGCTCTTCTGCCAACCCCCATTCCGGCGGCCGATTCTGCCGGTGGCGGGCCACCCGCCGGGTCATTTCTTCATCGTCGGCAGTCGCCGTTGCAACATAAACCACCGGTGAACCGGCCTCACAGGCAATACGCTCCGCCAGCGCGGTTTTGCCGGATCGAATGCCCCCAAGGACCAGTGTATGAATAGCAGACAAAACCCATCCTCTCGTGTGTAAACCAACGCTATCTTGCCCAACATCATGGCCGTAAAACAGCGCCACTGCTATATTGCGTGATAAATTCCAGAGGCGTAACCGGTGCGAAAAGGAAGCGAACAATGCAGGCAGAGCTGATCGAGATACGCAACCACCTGGCCCAGCACGCCCCGTTTGATGAAATGCCGGAGAATGTCCTGGACCGTATCGTCTCCAGCATCGAAGTCGCCTATTTCCGCGCTGGCACAGACATTCTCACGCTGGGCGAACGAAACACCTACCTGCACTATGTGCGCAGCGGCGCCGTCGAGATTTATCGCCGCTCTGGCGAGCTATACAACCGCATTACCGAAGGTGAGATTTTCGGTCAGTTTGGTCTGCTGATGAACAAAACCGTGCGGTTTCCGGCCAAGGCTATTGAAGACTCCCTGATCTACCTGATTCCCGACGAAATATTTCAATATTTGTGGGAAAACGACGAGAACTTCACCGATTTTGTCGAAATTGAGGACCATTCACGTCTGCGGTCAGCACTCTCACGGCGGGAGAAATCGAATCAACCGATGACAGCACGGGTGACCCGGCTGATTTCCCGCGAGCCGGTTATGGCACCCAATACCGTGCGCCTTCAGGAGGCCGCCCGAATCATGACGGACCGGGGAGTGTCGGCCCTCTTGCTGATGGACGAGAGCGGCAAACAGCCCCGGCTTTCAGGCATCATTACCGACCGCGACCTGCGCACCCGCGCCCTCTGCGAGGCACTGCCGTCGGAAACACCCATCAGCGACATCATGACGGAAGAGCTGATCACCACCCGTTCCGACGCCTTCATTTTCGAGGCCATGCTGACCATGCTGCACAACAACGTGCACCACCTGCCGGTAATGGAGGGTGACAAGGTGCGGGGTGTGATTGCACTGTCGGACATCGTCAAACACGAATCCCAGAGCAGTCTGTATCTGGTCAGTAACATCTATCATCAGCAGGATGTGAAGGGCCTGAAGCGCCTGAGCAAGGACGTGCCCAACACCTTTGTGCGCATGGTCCGTGAAGATGCGAACTCCCATATGATCGGCAGTGCCATGGCTGGCATCGGGCGCACCTTCAGCCAACGACTGCTTGAGCTGGGAGAGGAGAAGCTGGGGCCACCACCCGTGCCTTATTGTTTTATGGCACTCGGCTCCATGGCCCGGGACGAGCAACTCGTTGTCACCGACCAGGACAACGCCATGGTGCTGGACGACAGCTTCGATCCGGCCCAGCACGACGAGTATTTCCTCGCCCTGGCGAAGTTCGTCAGTGATGGCCTGGCAGAGTGCGGCTACAGTTACTGCACCGGCGATATCATGGCCACCAACCAGAAGTGGCGACAACCGCTGCGGGTGTGGAAGGAATACTTCGCCGACTGGATCGAAAATCCCAAGGCGGAGGCGCTGCTCAACAGCAATATTTTCTTCGACCTGGACGGCATCCATGGCCGCACCGAATATACCGAAGAGTTGAAAACCTTCATTGCGGATAAAGCGAGCAATAGCCAGCGCTTCCTGGCCATGCTGGCCCGCAACGCCCTCAACCGCACGCCACCGCTGGGCTTTTTCCGTACCTTTGTGATGGAGGAAAGCGGCAAGCAGGCCAAGACCTTCAACCTGAAGCGTCGCGGCACGGCACCGGTGTCGGATCTGATCCGGGTGCATGCCCTGGCCTGTGGCTCACGGGCACAGAATACCTTCAACCGGCTCAAGGCCATTGGGCAAACCAAACTGATCCCGGAAGATGGCGTTGATAACCTTCGGGATGCCTTCGAGTTTATTGCCATAGTACGTATTCGACATCAGGCCCTCTCCATCGAAGCAGGAAGAGAGCCGGACAACAATGTGCGGCCGGAAGACCTTTCGCCATTCGAGCGCAGTCACCTGAAAGACGCTTTTCAGGTGGTCGGCCAGGCACAAAAGTTCCTCAAATTCCGCTACAACCCCCAGGCTACCCGGAATGTCTGATGGTAAGGCAGCACAGATCGACACTTTGTCCTGGCCCGAACAGTACCGGGAACTGGCAACACAAACGAAAGACCCGCGACTGAAGACGTTCTACGAGGCAGGTTGTGTGGCGCCGGAAACGCCTCTGAGCGACGTCCCGTTTGTAGCCGTGGATTTCGAAACCACCGGCCTGGACCCTGACAGTCACTCCATCGTCAGTATCGGTGTGGTGCCCTTTACCCTTGACCGTGTGCAACTGGGTGGTTCGCGGCACTGGCTGGTGAAACCGCAACTGCCGTTACACCAGACCTCTATCACGATACATGGCATAACCCATGCCGATATCGACAAGGCCCCTGATCTGGCCGACGTACTGGACGAATTTCTGGAAAGCATGGCCGGGCGCGTACCGGTGGTGCACTACCGCAATATCGAACGTCCGTTCCTGAACATGGCACTGAAGTGGCGAATCGGGGAGGACATACGCTTTCCGGTGATGGATACCATGGCCATTGAGGCTTACCTGCATCCGAACCGGAAACGCTCCTGGTGGCAGAAGTTGAAGGGTCAGCAGCCGATCTCAATTCGGCTGGCAGACAGCCGGCGGCGGTATGGGCTGCCACACTACCCACCGCACAATGCCCTGGTGGATGCGCTGGCCAGCGCCGAGTTGCTGATGGCGCAGGTCCAGCATCACTTTTCGCCAGAGACCCCCATCGGGGATCTCTGGCTGTAACGGGTTGGCTTAGTTGGAAGCGGTACGGCTGGCTTCTTTCACTTCACTGATCAGCGCGCCATACCCTTCCTTCTCCATGTTCTCCAACGGGATGAACCGAAGCGCGGCCGAGTTCATGCAGTAGCGCAACCCCGTTGGCGCCGGGCCGTCGTTGAACACATGCCCGAGGTGGGAATCCGCATAGCGGCTACGGATCTCCGTACGGGTCATGAAGAAGCTGTTGTCCTCTTTCTCCACCACCATGTCCGGGCTGATCGGCTTGGTAAAGCTGGGCCAGCCAGTGTTGGACTTATACTTGTCACGGGAAGAGAACAGCGGCTCGCCGGACACAATGTCCACGTAGATACCGGCCCGTTTTTCATCGTAATACTCATTACGATAGGCAGGCTCGGTGCCATCCTCCTGGGTGATTTCGTACTGCGTCTCGGTCAACCGTGCCTTGAGTGTTTTGTCGTCAGGCTTGGTGAACGTGTCCGGATTGAATGCCTCAACCCGGCTGAGGTTCATGCCGGTATTGCCCTCAGATGCTTTGTTAACAGTGGCCTGTGCGGAACCACCGTTGTTCTCGGGGCGATACTGCGCATAGTCCACTTTCTCGTCCTCGCCCCAGACTTTCTCGATAAACTGGTAGCGGCCGGAGTTGAAGGTGTAGAACTGGTAGCGCACCGGGTTCTTCTTGTAGTAATCCTGATGGTATTCCTCGGCATCGTAGAACGCTTCGAAAGGCACCACTTCAATCTTGACCGGATGATCGTAACGGCCGGATTCTTCCAGTGCCTTTATCGAGGCTTCGGCGGCGCGCTTCTGGGCGTCGTTGTGATAGAAAATCGCCGGCCGGTACTGTTTGCCCCGGTCCACATACTGGCCTTTCACGTCGGTTGGGTTGGCCGTACGCCACAGAGCCTGGAGCAGGCCTTCGTAGGTAATCGTGTCAGGGTCGTAGTACACCTGGACCGCCTCGGTATGGCCTGTGCGGCCACCAGCTACCTGTTTATAGTTCGGGTTCTTCTCGTCGCCGCCACTATAACCAGACACCGCCTCAACAACGCCGGGTACTTTCTCTTCATACGCCGCTTCCACGCACCAGAAACAGCCACCAGCGAACGTAGCAACCGCCAGGCCTGGGTCATCCGGGGCGTATTGTGATTCCGTCCCTTTGGAGGCGCCAACCTGGAAACCGGTCAATGCGAACGCTGCCGCAATAGACGTCAGTAACAGATACCGTTTCATAACCTTAACCTCTTGCCTTTTGAATACTGAGACCAGTTTGCACGGGATTCATCACATCACTTTCTCCAGTTTATTACGTTTGTATAACGCCGGAGAGATCACTATGGATGCAGGCAGCCTATTCGGGTGGCCCTACCGGTAAGCGTATGCAGAAGGATGCCCCGCCGGAGCTCAGGTTCTCAACGCAGATATCACCGCCCTGAAGACTCATGATCCTACGGGCGATAGCCAGCCCCAGGCCGGCGTGGCCGGAACCGCCGGACGATTCGCCCCGGTAGAAAGGATCGAAAATGTGGGGCAGGTCCTCCTCCGGAATACCGGGGCCACTGTCGTGCACACAGACCTGCGGCAGCCCATCCGCCTGCCCGAACACCACTTCAATGCGGCTCTCTGAGGGACTGTAGGCAATGGCATTGCCGATCAGGTTGTCCAGTACCCGCTCGGTCATGGCCAGGTCCGCGTACGCCAAGGGGAGGTCCGGATCGCCATCCACCACAAGTTCCAACTGCCGGGTGCTGGCTTCCTGTCCATGTTTCTGGACCACATCGTGCACCAACTCCGCCAGCGGAAAGGGTTCCGGCACGGGCTGCTTTTCCCGGGCCTCGAGAGCAGCAAGCTCAAACAGCTCGTCCACCAGACGGCTCAAGCGTCGGCCCTCCTTGAGGGCAATGTCGAGAAAGCGGTCCTGCTCTTCCGCGGTCAGCCGGTCACGCCTGAGCTTGAGGCTTTCGATATAGCCCTGCATCGAGGCCAGCGGCGTACGCAGGTCATGGGACACCTGGGCCACCAGTTGCCGGCGCTGGGCGTCTTTTTCCGTCAGCAATTCGATCTGGGACGCAATGCGGCTGGCCATGTCATCAAAGGTGGCACCCAGGTAGTCAATTTCGTCGCGCACCACTGGCCGCCGGCCCCGCCAGGTGCTCTGTAGGGCCTGTCGACTCATGTCACTGTGCTCGAAATCTTCCACCAGCCGGGTCAGCAAGGTCAGCCGGCGTGTCAGCAGCCGGAAGACCGCCAGCCCCGCAATCATCACCACCGCCAGACTGATAATCAGAGCCCAGGCGCTCAACTCCACCAAGTGACCACCCCGAGCCATGGTTTCCGCGGCATCGTACTCCTCACCGCGCAACACCACGTATAGATACCCCTCCGGATTGTCCATCGACGGTACCGGCGTTACGGAAAAGACTTTCTGCCGGTCATGGCTGCGGGGGTCATCGCCCAGTACCGGGTAGCTGTCCATATCGTTCATCAGGCGGCGGATGGGTTCGAGCGAGACTTGCTTGCGCTTGATCTTCGCCGGATCAGCGGAATAAGAGAGGATGGTGCCTTCCAGATCCAACAGGTAGATTTCAATGCTGGGATTGATGGTCATATACAGCGCAAAAAGTTCTTTCAGGGCGCCGCGGTCGAGTTCCCCTTCACTGACCAGATTTCTGTCGGCCACCAGGTCTTTCGCCAGATCCCGGTGCAGCTCCTGATTAACAGACGCGTTGTACTCCCGCAGGGAATACAAGCTGAAAAAGGTGTACAGCAGACCAACGGCCAACAGGAGCAGGAAAAGACCTAACGTCAGCCGGGTGTAGAGTGTCTTCAGCATGGTTCAGTCCCGGAAGCGATAGCCCACCCCCCAGACGGTTTCGATAAACTCCGGGCGCGCCGGGTCTTGCTCAATCTTGCCGCGCAGACGGTTAATGTGGGTATTGACGGTATGCTCGTACCCTTCGTGGTTGTATCCCCAGACCTTGTCCAGCAGCTGAACCCGGCTGAAGACTCGTCCCGGGTGGCTGGCAAAGTGCCAGAGCAGGTCGAACTCGCGGGCCGTCAGTTCCACCTCCTGTTCCCATACGAACACTCGGCGCCTGGCCGGATCGATACGCAAACCTTCAGTGTCCAATTCACCCAACTCTTCGGGCCCGGACGTTTCGCCCGACGAATTCGACATGGCGTCCACCCGCCGGAACAGAGCCTTCACCCGCGCCGACAGTTCAGCCACGCTGAAGGGCTTGGTGAGGTAATCGTCCGCCCCCATCTCCAAGCCCAGCACACGATCCAGCTCCGTGCTTTTCGCTGTCAGCATCAGCACCGGCACATACCCGGGGCCGGAGCGAATCTCCCGACACACCGAGAGACCGTCCATTCCAGGCAACATCAGATCAAGCACCACCAGGTCGATGTCCCCTTCGCGAAAACGCTCCAGCCCGGTATCGCCCCGGTCACAGAGAACAGCATTCATGCCAAGGTCCGCCACGTGCATTCGCACCAGCTCCCCGATACCCGGGTTATCCTCAACAATCAGTACGTTTCGTGTCATAAGTTACTGGCTCTGGAAGCTCGCAAATTACCGTTAGTTGATACCAGTGTAGAGCCAAAAGTTCACAAATGTATCACGCCGATATCAGGCCTCCAGGCTGCCCAGCAGGCGTTGACGGATAATATTGTCTGCTTCATCCATAATGCGGCCAATCAGTTCCTCACAACTGGGAATGTCGTGAATCAGTCCCGCCACCATGCCACAGCTCCAGGCGGCCTCGTCCATCTTGCCTTCCTGAAGCACCAATCTGCCTTTCACACCAGTGACCAGATGGCGAATGTCATCAATGGTTTCGGTGCCGGCTTTCGCGTGCTCGATGCGGATGATTTCTTCCACGGCAGCGTTGTTCATTACCCGCTCGGTGTTACGGAGGTTCCGCATAATGAGGCGGGTCTGGAGTTCGTCCGCTTCGACAATGGCCTGCTTGACGTTATTGTGGATGGGGGCGTCTGTGGTGGCCAGAAAACGGGTACCCATGTTCATGCCCTCTGCACCCAGTGCCATCGCGGCTACCAGGCTGCGACCGTCCGCCATACCACCTGACGCAACAAATGGAATGGTGAGTTCTTCCGCAGCGCGGGGCAGCAGGATAAAGTTGGGAATGTCATCCTCGCCCGGGTGGCCGCCACATTCGAAGCCGTCCACACTGACCGCATCGCAACCAATTTTTTCGGCCTTCAGGGCATGGCGCACCGAGGTGCATTTATGGATAACCTTGATACCCGCGGCCTTGAGCTGCGGCATGTATTGCTCGGGACTGCGCCCGGCGGTTTCCACCACCTTGACGCCACCGTCGACAATGGCCTGGATATAGTCCGGATAGGGGGGCGCCTTGAAGGATGGCAGGAAGGTCAGGTTTACTCCGAAAGGCTGGTCGGTCATCTCAGCACAACGTGCAATTTCCCGAGACAGGTCTTCCGGGGTAGGCTGGGTCAGCCCGGTGATTATACCAAGACCACCGGCGTTGGAGACGGCTGCTGCCAGCTCTGCATAACCCACGTGATGCATGCCACCCTGGATAATCGGGTGACGGATACCAAACAATTCGGTGATTCTGGTCTTCATAGCGGGCTTCCTGTTTTGTCGTTAGAATGAAATCGAGTACCGATACGAGGTTGCAGTGACAGAAAAAACAACAACAAGGGCGACACCAGCAGATGCCTTCCGGCGTGCACGGAGAATGTGGCTGAAAGGTGAACGAATTCATCTGGCATCGCTGTCTGCAGAATTGAATATTGGCAGGGCCACCCTGTTTCGCTGGGTTGGCAACAAGGATTTGCTGCTGGGGGAAGTGCTCTGGTCACTCTACGAACCCCTGAGGCTGGAAGCGCTGAACGCAACACCGGGGAACGGCGTCGACTTTGTCGTCGGGGTTTACCGTCACATTAACTCCACTCTGTTGCACTCTGAACCTTTGCGGCGGTTTATCCGCGAAGACCCGGAGTACGCACTCAAAATCCTGACGTCATCCCAGTCCACGCTTCACAGCCGTACTGTTGAGGCCAACACCCGCACCCTTCGGGATCAGATTGCGGGCGGACATATTAATCCACCCCTGAACGTGAACAGCCTGTCCTACTTCATGGTGCGCCTGGCCGAATCCTGCCTGTACAGCGACATCATCAACGGCCGCGAACCTCGTGAAGAGGAGCTGGAGGACGCCTGTACCGCTGTTCGTGTAATGCTTGGCGGAACGGCCTGAACAGAGACCTATCCGCCAAAGTCCGTCAGGCACGGGGTGGGGCCCTTTTCTGCCGGGAAAAAGATGTCTGAGCGAAGCGAGTTCTTTTTCCCAGAAGAAAAGGTCCCCACCTCGGGCCTAGCCCGCTGAAGAGCAGGCTTAAAGCTGCAGGGACCGCACCTCCAGAAACTCTTCAAGTCCCCACTTACCAAACTCACGCCCAATACCGGAGTGCCCGAACCCGCCAAACGGCGCCAACGGGTTGAAGTCCCCGCCATTGACGAACACCTGCCCGGTGCGCAGTTTGCCTGCCACTTTTTTCGCGTGGGCGTCATCGGCCGACCAGACAGCGCCGGACAGGCCATAGGCCGTGCCATTGGCGATCTCGATGGCCTCGGCTTCGTCCTCATAAGGGATCACGCACAACACCGGGCCGAAGATTTCCTCCTGGGCAATGCGGCTGTCGGGTTTGACGTTACCGAACACCGTGGCCTTCACGAAGTAGCCCTTGTCGCAGCCTTCCGGTGCTTCCGGGCCGCCGGCAATCAGGGTGGCGCCTTCTTTGATACCGATGTTGATAAAGTCGATGACTTTGTCCCGCTGCTGGGCGGAAGCCAGCGGGCCCAGACGCGTGGTTTCTTCCAGCGGATTGCCCGGCGTCATTTTCGCCACCGCATTAGCGGCCAGTTCGCAGGCTTCGTCATGCTTCTGGGCCGGCACCAGCATGCGGGTCAGCGCGGTGCAGGTCTGACCTGAGTTCAGCAGGCAGTTGTTGACGGTTCCCTTGACCGCTTTCGCCAGGTCGGCATCCGACAGGATAACCGAGGCGGACTTGCCGCCCATCTCCAGGGCAAAGCGCTTGAAATCATCGGCAGCAGCGTGGGCAATCAGGCTGCCGGTGCGGGTGGAACCGGTGAACGACACCATGTTGACGTCCGGATGTTTGATCAGAGTGTCGCCCACGGTGTGGCCTTCGCCGCAGACAAGGTTGAAAACACCCTCGGGCAGGTCTGTCTGGTCCAGAATATCCGCCAGGATATAAGCACTCTGGGGCGCGATTTCAGACGGCTTGAGCACCACCGTGCAACCGGCGGCGATGGCCGGAACTACCTTGAGGATGACCTGGTGCAGAGGGTAGTTCCAGGGGGTGATGCATCCCACCACGCCCACCGGCGTGTACTGCACCTCGGAGTTGCCGACCTGTTCGGCAAAGGTGAATTCGGGCAGCATTTTCAGGTAGCTTTTGGTGATGGTGGCCGGCAGCCCCGCCTGAATGCCGGTGGCCAGTTTGATGGGCATACCCACTTCCCGGCATACGGTTTCGGCTATCTCACCCGCCCGTTCTTTCAGGCCGGCATGCAATTGCTCCAGAACGTGCAATCGCTTTTCCAGTGTGCTTTCCGACCAGCTTTCGAAAGCAGTGCTGGCAGCGGCGATGGCCTTTTCCATTTGCTCGCGACCGGAGGCGGGAACCTTGGCAATCACGTCGCCAGTGGCCGCTTCGTGAACATCAATGGTCTCTCCATTCCAGTTCTGCCATTGGCCGTTGATGTAGTTTTTGCTGAGATCATTCATGGTTCTGCTCCTGAATCAGTCGAACACGATCACGCCACGGGCGTTCTTGCCAGCCAACATATCATCGAAGGCCTGGGGTGCGTCATCAATGTGGTAAGTGCGGGTGACAAGTTCGTCGAGTTTGAGTTTGCCCGCTTTGTAGAGCCCCAGGATACGTGGGAAATCGTATTGTGGACGTGCGGAGCCCAGCCAGCTGCCCTTGAGGGTTTTCTCGTCGGCTGGAAGCGTCAATGTGGTGATAGAAGTTCTATCCTTTGGGTCTGAAACGCCCACCACCACGGCGGTACCACCCCGACCCAGGCATTTGTAGGCCTGTTCAACCACTGCGCCGGCGCCCACGCATTCGAAGGCGTAGTCCACGCCGCCCGTGAGTTTTTTCACGGCTTTGGCGCCGTCCTCCACCTCGCTGATATTGACGGTGTGCGTGGCACCGAACTCACGGGCCATTTCCAGCTTTTTCGCGTTGTTGTCCACTGCCACGATCATTTCCGCGCCGGCGGTGACGCAGCCCTGAATGGCGTTCAGCCCCACGCCGCCTATACCGAATACCGCCGTGCGGGACCCCGGTTCAACGTTGGCGGTGTTGAACACGGCACCAACGCCGGTCATCACCGCGCAGCCCACCAGAGCGGCGTTCTGCATGGGCACGGATTCATCCACTTTGACGCAGTTGTCCACGTGCATGGTGGCATATTCCGCCATCACGCCGCAGGCGCCGAACACGTTGAGATCCTCACCATCCGCGCCTTTGGTGCGAACAGTGCCATCGGGCAGGGTAAACATTGCTTTCCGGGCGTTTTCACAGAGCACCGGGCGGCCACGAACACACTGACGGCATTTGCCGCACATGGAAATAAAGGAACTGACCACGTGGTCGCCTTCCTTGAAGGCGGTGACACCCTCGCCCACTTCAATAACAACACCGGCGGCTTCGTGACCGAGCACCAGGGGCGCGGGGTAGGGAATTTTGCCGGTGGTGGCGGACTGGTCACTATGGCAAACGCCACAGGCTCCGATCCTGATGGTGATTTCGTCCCGCCTCGGACCTTCCACGGTAATGGTTTCCACCTGAACGGGTTGGCCCCATTCGCGGCAGACGACGGCTTTGGCTTTTCTGTCCATTCTGTTTACACCACCTCGAAAAGACCAGCCGCGCCCTGGCCACCGCCGATGCACATAGTTACGACCACATACTTGGCACCACGGCGCTTACCTTCGATCAGGGCATGACCGGCCAGGCGGGAACCAGTAACGCCATAGGGATGGCCAATGGAGATAGAGCCGCCGTTGACGTTCAGCTTTTCCATGGGAATGCCCAGGCGATCACGGCAGTAAACTACCTGCGACGCGAAGGCTTCGTTCAGCTCCCACAGGTCGATATCGTCCATCTTCAGGCCATTCCGCTCCAACAGGCGTGGAATCGCGAAAACAGGGCCAATACCCATTTCATCCGGCTCACAGCCCGCCACCGCAAAGCCGCGGAAAATACCCATGGGCTCGATGTTGTTCTTCTCGGCGTAGGTGCTGTTCATCACCGTACACACGGACGCACCGTCAGACAGCTGGGACGCGTTACCGGCGGTCACGAACTGGTTGTCTCCGCGCACCGGATTCAGGCCTTGCAGACCCTCCAGCGTGGTGTTGGGGCGGTTGCACTCGTCACGGGTCAGGGTGACGTCCTTATAACTGACATCACCCGTCTCCTTGTCCTTCACCATCATAGTGGCGTCAAAGGGCACGATTTCATCGTCAAACCGACCCGCTTCCTGAGCTGCGGCGGTGCGCTGCTGGGAGATCAACGCGTACTCATCCTGAGACTCACGGCTAACGCCATAGCGCTGCGCGACAATGTCGGCGGTCTCAATCATCGCCAGATACAGCTCGGGCTTGTTCTTCATCAGCCAATCGTTGGTAGCGTGGAAGCTGTTGAGCTTCTCGTTCTGCACCATGGAAATGGATTCGACGCCACCCGCCACCATGGCCGGCACCTTCTCCGACACCACCCGCTGGGCGGCAATGGCGATGGACTGAAGGCCGGAACTACAGAAACGGTTGATCGAAAGCCCTGCCGTCGTCACCGGCAGACCGGCACGAATCGCCGCCAGCCGAGCGATGTTCTTGCCCTGGGCGCCTTCATGGAACGTGGCGCCGAGGATGACATCTTCAACAATGGACGGATCAATACCCGCACGCTCAACAGCTTGCTGAATAACGTGACCAGCCAGGTCCACGCTGTGGGTGTTGTTCAGTGCGCCACGGTAGGATTTACCAAGACCGGTACGGGCAGTGGAAACAATAACGGCATCAGACATAACAAACTCCTTCGTAAACGTGTAGGTGGCTCAAACCTCGGGACCAGCCACCACACCAGCAGGCCAGGCTTTTAAAGGTCCGAAAACTTGCGCCCTTCACTGACCAGTTTTTGCAACAGGGCTGCTGGCTTCCACTGCTCGCCCCCCAGGTCATCATAGAACTGCTCAATAGTGCCAAGAATGACGTCCAGGCCAATCTGGTCCGCCCAGAACATCGGCCCACCCCGATAGGCCGGAAAGCCGTAGCCGTAGATCCAGGTAATGTCGATATCCAGGGACCGGTCCGCGATGCCCTCTTCCAGAATCTTGGCACCCTCATTGACCATCACGTACATGCACCGCTCCAGAATCTCCTGGTCGGTGATCTCTCGGGACTTGATACCCTGCTCCTGACGGAACTCGGCAATAACCCGGTCCACCTCCGGATCGGGAATCGGCTTGCGGTTACCCTCTTCGTATCGGTACACGCCCGCCTGGGTCTTCTGGCCAAGGCGCCCCTGCTCCGCCAGCTTATCCATCCAGCTCGCTGGCACATCTTCACCCGCCTTGCGGCGCTCCTGACGGATACTGTAACCAATATCGATACCGGCCAGGTCCGACATCGCAAACTGCCCCATGGGGAAGCCCAGGTCGGTCAGTACCTTGTCCACCTGTTGCGGGCTCGCACCTTCGTTGACCAGCGCCATGGCCTCAGCACCCCGCTTGTGCAGCATGCGATTGCCGACGAAGCCATAGCAGTTGCCCACCATGACCCCGACCTTGCGAATCTTCTTCGCCAGCGCCATGGCGGTGGCCTTGACCTCATCAGAGGTTTTTTCGCCGCGCACAATTTCCAGCAGCTTCATCACGTTGGCGGGGCTGAAGAAATGCAGGCCGATCACGTCCTGCGGACGTTTCGTCGCCGCCGCAATGTCATCGATACTGAGGGTGGAGGTGTTGGACGCCAGAATCGCACCCGGTTTGCAGGCGTCGTCCAACTGACCGAAGATCTTTCTCTTCAGGTCCATGCTTTCAAACACCGCCTCGATCACCAGATCCACATCGCTGAAATCGTCATAGGTCAGGGTGCCGCTGATCAGGCTCATGCGCTCCTCAACCTGGGCCTGGGTGATACGGCCTTTCTTCGCGGTGTTCTCGTAGTTTCGGCGAATCACTGCCAGACCCTTATCCAGCGCCTCCTGCTTGACCTCGGCGATGGTCACGGGTATCCCGGCGTTGGCGAAGTTCATGGCAATGCCGCCACCCATGGTGCCTGCACCTATAACACCCACTTTATGGATGTCACGAACAGGTGTTTCCTTGGGAAGACCTTTCACTTTGGAGACTTCCCGCTCGGCAAAGAAGGCATGAATCAGGCCCGCACGCTGTGGGGACTCCATGCACTCCATAAACAGTTCACGCTCACGCTTCATACCGTCTTCAAAGGGCAGGCTGAAGGCGGCTTCCACCGCATCCACGCACTTGAACGGGGAAAACTGGCCCCGAGCTTTCTTCTGCAGGCCAGCGCGGAACTGTTCAAACACCTCGCTACCCTTGTCGGCCTCAAGCTTATCGGTCAGATCCCGTACGCGACGAACTGGCTTTCCTTCATCGGCAATGTTCTGTGCGTAGGCCAGGCCAACAGCCTTGATGTCATTGCCATCTTCAACCGCATCAACAATGCCCAGGGCCATAGCGTCTTTAGCGCCAACAAACTCACCGGAAGTGATCATTTCCAGGGCTTTCTGCGCACCCGTCAAACGTGGCAGGCGCTGAGTGCCCCCGGCTCCGGGCAACAAGCCCAGCTTTACTTCCGGCAATCCCACCTTGGCGCTGCTCAAGGCCACCCGGTAATGGCAACCCAAAGCGGTTTCCAGGCCACCGCCCAGCGCAGTGCCGTGAACAGCCGCAACAATTGGCTTATCGCTGTTCTCATATTGGTCAACAACGGACGGCAGCCCCGGATCCTGCATGGGCTTGCCGAACTCGCTAATGTCGGCCCCGGCAATAAAAGTGCGGCCTTCGCACACCAGCAACAGTACCTTGGCGTCGGCGTCTTTCTGGCCCTGCTCCAGTGCAGCGACCAGGCCGGAACGAACCGCATGGCTGAGGGCGTTCACCGGCGGATAATTCACGGTGATCACGCCGATGGAGCCTTCCCGGCTATAAGTCACGACCTCAGACATAATATCTCCTCGCCATATATGGAATGTAGTTTTAACAAGCGAAACATAGTCACGATTTAATACAAGTTTTCGGCAGGTTTCAACCATGAACTAAAATGCAGGCATAAAAAAACCCCAGAACGAATTCTGGGGTTTTTCGAGAAAATCGGCTCGGGGAAGGCCCGGACGGGGATCTCTCTCCGAAACACGCTGTAAATACATCCCTGTACGCTCGGCTCCGCCATCCATGGCTCCGCACGGTTTCGGAGAGAGATCCCCGTCCGGGTCCACGCTTTATCAGTTAGCCCGCAAAATCAAACACCAAGCGATTCAATATCGCTGGCCAGCATCGCCAGTTGGTGAGCAATGGATTCCCGCAGCTTTTCCCCGGAAATCAGATAGGAAGGCGCCGCACAAGTCAGCGCCATAATGGTGCCATCCTGCAGGTGAATGGGCACACCCGCAGAGTTGATGTTGCGATCCCACTCGCCAAGCGACAGGCAGAAGCCATACTTCTTGTAGTCTTCCATAGAACGTTCGAGGCCCTCCTGCTTCTCAGGCCAGGCGTCACCATATTTGGCTTCCATGGCGTCCGTGATGACCTTGCGGCCTTTATCCGAAATGGCACAGTAGTAGGCTCGCCCGGCCGATGTCGTGGCCATGGGCAGCTTCAGACCGATATCCATACGCAGCAGCGATGCTTCCGGCGGCAGGCGATTTTCCACATAGATCATGTGCAGACGATCGCGGCACGTCAGGCCCACGGACATGTTGGTCTGACGGGCAAACTCGTCCATGTAAGGCTTAGCCAGCTGGCGCACTTTAAGGTTGGAAACGTAGGCGTAACCAAGAGCCAATACACCGGAGCTGAGCTGGTACTTTTCCAACTGGGCGTTATAACTGAGGTAACCCAGCTTGGTCAGGGTGTAGGTCATGCGCGAAACGGTGGGTTTCGGCAGCCCGGTCAGGCGCGCGATGTCCTGATTGCCCAGAATCACCGAGCCCTGGCTAAAGGCGCGAAGCACATCCAGGCCACGGGAAAGTGCCTCTACAAACTTGCGATCTTTCTCAGGCTTTACCGGTTCACCATCACCGGATGCTGCCAGGAGTTCCGGCGGGGTAGCTTGTGCTTTTGTCATAAACGGGCGTCCTCCAACAGCTGCGCCTGATCCGCTGTGCCCGGACTACCGGGGCTATGTTCGGATAGTAAGAAAAGATGCGGTATTTTAATCGCTGCAGATATCAAGTACCAGAAACCATTATCAAAAGTCGTGCCAAATATGAAACACTCTTCCTTTATGTTTCAATTCTCTTCCAATATCGCGACACAAGACCCCGGGTTTACGGATAGTTTGCGGTATATTATTCTGCAATGTGAAACTTGGTAACTGAATTAGAAGCCGATGACAACCCCGGAGAGCACATGAAAGTTCTATTTGTCGCAGGAGACCCCAAACCGGAGCGCTGGACCGTTCCCATAAAGGAGCTGCTTCCGGAAGCCGAGGTTCACGTATGGGACGCCAACGGCCCGGCGGTGGATGCCGATTACGCCATTGTCTGGCAACCACCGGAACAACTGTTTGAGCGCGAGAAAAAGCTTAAAGCCGTGTTTAACCTGGGCGCGGGAATCGATGGGTTGCTGGCCGTGCCCAATCTGCCGCCTCAATTGCCCATCGTGCGCCTGGAAGATGCCGGCATGTCCGCGCAAATGGCGGAATACGTGTTGCATCAGCTACTGGAAGCCAGCCGGGGCATGGAAACCTACCGCGAGCAGCAACGCCAGGGTATCTGGAAAATCCATCGCCCGATCAAGCGCAGTGAGTGGCCCGTAGGCGTCATGGGCCTTGGCCATATTGGCAAGCGGGTGGCGCGCACCCTCGCCGGCCTGGATTACCGGGTCAACGGCTGGGCCCGCAGCAAGCACGACCTGGACGGCGTCTCGACCTTTTCCGGTACCGAAAACCTGACCGATTTCCTGCAATCAACCAGGGTTCTGGTGAACACTCTTCCACTGACCGACGAAACCCGGGACATCCTCAATCATAAGCACCTCAGCCAACTCATGCCCAATGCCGTGGTGATCAACGTGGGCCGGGGAGAACACCTGGTGGAAGAGGACCTGATCAAAGCCATCGAAGACGGCCATGTCGCCCGGGCGTCCCTGGATGTGTTTCGCCAGGAACCCCTGCCCGCGGATCACCCCTTCTGGCAGCGGCCGGAGATCACCATTACGCCACATATCTCGGCGCGCACCCTGAGGGAGGCCACCCTGGAGCAGATCACCGGTAAGATCCAGGCACACCACAACGGTCAGCCGATTTCCGGCATCGTGGACCCCAGCCGAGGATATTGAAACCCTATACATTTGCGCCGGTCAGCCAGTGGCCGGCGCCACCACAAATATCCCCCACAGCATCAGCAATAACAACGGAATGGAGAGCAGGACAAAAGCGCCGTTCCAACCAAACGCCACCACCCAGCGTGACACCTGCCCGAATCGTGACAGCAGCATAACGGCCGGGCCGAACGGCGACAGCATCATGGCAAGGGAGAAACCAATCACCAGGGCGACCGCAATCGGCAGGGGGTTCACGCCCTCGGCGACCAATTGCGGCATCAACCCTGCCTGAACACTCAGCACAGTAATCGGGATGATGCCGATGGCTGAGAGCATCGGCATCATCAATAACCCACCCACAGCCAGTAAAAATACGCCCAGCTCACCAGTCGCCATGCCTGCCAGGGCATCCGCCGGAATCACCGAGACCAACGCCACGCCCAACCCGGCGGAACCTGCGAAGATCGACATTTCGTTGCTCATACCGAGCATATTGTCGGTGGCTTCACGTACCGCCATAGCTGGCGAGCGATCGTGCCAGAACATATAAAGAAGGGTGACCACCGGCACCGTCAGCATCGCGGCCACTGACACTTTCAGTTCCGTTAACTGCACCAGCAGGCCCATCGCCGTGAAGATGATCAATACCAGCAACAACAACCGCCCACTTCCAGCCGGCCAGGCTTCCAGCGGTTCGCGCTCACCGCTGACCCGACGAAAACGCTTGTGCTCCAACCCCCACCCCACCAGAACCAGCAACACCGCGCTGCCAATGCCATAGGGCAGCAGGCCCGACCAGCTCAGGGAGGGCACTTCACGGGTAATAATGGCGACCGCAACACTGGTTGGTGCAACCAGCGGCACCAGCGCAAATCCTCGCAATGTACTGATCAGCACACTGCGCAACCAGCGCACCCGCGAAGCCCCGGTAATACCCCGCTGCCGCAGGGTATCCGACAACGTACCGCAAAGCAGGTTCATCACGCCGAAGCTCAGCACTGATGCAATGCCACAACTCACTACCGCGTATTTCGGGTACAGCAACGCCGGGCGACCACCCAGCAACACGTCGTGTATACGCTGCAGCACCTCAAGCCGTCGAACCAGGCATTGCATCATCCCCAGGCTTCCCAGGAACGCTGCATAAAAGGCAGCGTTGGACGCGGCACGAATCAGATCCTCGGCGGCCAGTTGCCGGATAAACCCCAGATAACCGATCACAACCAGCGAGATCAGGAACAGGTAACGGGAATACGATTGCAGCCGCCTCAGCGCCAGCGTGAAATAAAGCACAAACAACACACCCGCAAAGGCACTGACCTTTATGCTGGAAAGGCAAAGCGCCAAAAGCTCCAGAAAAACCGCAGCAGGAACCAGAAAACGGCTCATAGCAGATTACTGACCTTGGTTGGTGGTATCGGTTGCATTTCAAACAGACCCGGATTAGTCTTCAACAACCAATATACAAAACTTAGTTCCGCTATACGAAACTATATCAACACTAATGACATGACAAGCCCACCCCTTCCCTCCTTACAAACGGAAGATCACAATGGGAACCATGTCTGATCAAATGGGAGATGCCATGAGCGCTTTCATCTACGATGGGCTACGAACACCCTTCGGTCGACACGCCGGCGCACTGGCCAGGGTTCGCCCCGACAACCTTCTGGCCAGCGTTATCAAAGCGCTGGTTGAGCGCAACGCCTTTGCCCTTGAGGCCTACGAAGACGTTATTGCCGGTTGCACCAACCAGGCCGGCGAGGACGCCCGAAACCTGGCCCGCCACGCCGGGCTGTTGGCCGGCCTTCCTGTTGAAACCGGTGGCCTGACCGTTAACCGCCTGTGTGGCTCTGGCCTGGCAGCCATCATCGACGCCGCCAGGGCGGTTCGCTGCGATGAGGGCGAGCTGTTTGTCGCCGGCGGCGCTGAAAGCATGAGCCGGGCACCGTTTGTGATGGCCAAGAGCGAAAGCCCGTTCAGCCGCGACTTTCGTGCCTTTGACAGCACCATCGGGGCCCGCTTCCCCAACCCTCGCATTGAGGCCGACTTCGGTGCCGACACCATGCCCGAAACCGCCGACAACATTGCCAGGGAGCTCAACCTCAGCCGGGACACCGTGGATCAGTTTGCCGCTCAGAGCCAGGCCCGATACGACGCTGCCCTGAAAGATGGCTTCTATAATGAAGAGATTATGCCCATTGACGTCCCTCAGGGCCGGAAAAAACCACCCGTCAGCGTGAACAGCGATGAGCATCCGCGGCCTCAGTCCACCCACGAGGCACTGGCCGGCCTGCGCCCGCTGTTCGAAGGAGGCGTGGTGACTGCCGGCAACGCCTCGGGCATCAACGATGGCGCCGCGGCCCTGATCATCGGCTCTCGCAAAGCCGGCGAAAAGGCCGGTATTCAGCCCCGTGCCCGTATTGTATCCGCAGCGATCGCCGGTGTTCCGCCACAGGTCATGGGCTACGGCCCGGTACCCGCCAGCGAGAAGGCCCTCGCCCGCGCGGGCCTTGGCATCAACGATATGGACGTCATCGAGATCAACGAAGCCTTTGCGGCCCAGGTTCTTGGCTGCACCCACAAACTGGGCATCGACCCGACCGATTCCAGGCTGAACCCCAACGGTGGCGCCATTGCGGTTGGCCACCCCCTTGGGGCGTCCGGTGCACGGATTGCATTGACCGCCACCCGCCAGCTTGAACGCAGTGGCGGACGTTACGCATTAATCAGCATGTGCATTGGCGTTGGCCAAGGCATTGCGGCTGTTATTGAGCGAGTATCTGATTAAAAGAGCAACCGACTAATTTTCTGAGGAGACACACCATGGCTTCCGCACCCTGGGATGACCTGCTGCAGTTCGACAAGCAACTGGATGAAACCGAGCGTCAGGTACGTGACAGTATCCGTTCGTTCTGCGATCAGCGCCTGATGCCCGGCATTACCGAAGCGAACCGGCATGAGAAGTTCGACCGTTCCATTTTTACCGACATGGGCGATCTGGGCATGCTCGGCGCTACCCTGCCGGAAGAATACGGCGGCCCCGGCCTGAACCACGTGTGCTACGGCCTGATTGCCCGCGAAGTGGAACGGGTTGATAGCGCCTATCGTTCAGCCCTGAGTGTCCAGTCGTCATTGGTTATTCACCCGATTCACGCCTTTGGCCAGGAAGCCCTGAAAAAACGCATCCTGCCCCAACTGGCATCCGGCGAAAAAGTGGGCTGCTTTGGCCTGACCGAGCCCAACCATGGGTCTGACCCGGGCAACATGGAAACCCGCGCCAAGAAAGTCGACGGCGGCTATCTGGTCAGTGGCTCCAAAACCTGGATCACCAACTCCCCCATTGCCGATGTTTGCGTGGTCTGGGCCAAACTGGAGGGCAAAATCACCGGTTTCGTCATCGAACGTGAAGGCGCCAAGGGTCTGGACACGCCGAAGATTGACGGCAAGTTTTCCCTGCGCGCTTCCGAGACCGGTTCCATCTTTATGGACGAGGTCTTTGTGCCGGACGAGAACAAGCTCGACGTAGAAGGCCTGAAAGGGCCGTTCAGTTGCCTGAACAAGGCCCGTTTCGGCATCAGTTGGGGCTCCGTGGGCGCCGCCGAGTTCTGCTGGCATGCAGCACTCAATTACACCCTCGAGCGCAAGCAGTTTGGCAAGCCGCTGGCGGCTAACCAGCTGATTCAGAAAAAGCTGGCGGATATGCAGACCGAAATCACCCTGGGCCTTCAGGGTGCCTTGCAACTGGGCCGTATGATAGACGCCGGCAACTACTCGACAGACGCCATCTCCATGCTCAAGCGCAACAACTGCGGCAAGGCCCTGGACATCGCACGGGTAGCCCGTGACATGCACGGCGGCAATGGTATCTCGGACGAATACCATGTCATCCGCCACGTGATGAACCTGGAAGCGGTGAATACCTATGAAGGTACTCACGATGTCCACGCCCTGATTCTGGGCCGCGGACAGACCGGGATTCAGGCTTTCAGCTGATCCTGCTGCCCATAGCTCCAAAAAGCAGAGCTCCGGCTCTGCTTTTTTTAGGTTCATCGCGGGTTAGCGTGAAAAAGTAGGAGACGGCGGTAAAACCGGTTAGTTTTGAGTTCGCCAAAACAACAAAATTAGCCAATCCACCGCCGCCTCTATGAATGCTAATCTTCTTGATCTGTT
>Ga0208031_1000102_pt1 | contig 31133 bp, 26 predicted proteins | sample MalvirAntarct_38_FD_184252 | JGI IMG/M metagenome (GOLD analysis project Ga0208031, IMG submission 184252) | Marine viral communities from the Global Malaspina Expedition - Malaspina viral metaG Antarct_38 (SPAdes) (version 2) | ecosystem: Environmental > Aquatic > Marine > Oceanic | place...
GTGAAAAATAGCACCCCAATGAAGGCTAACCGCCCACTAAAATTGGAGTAAGAGCGTAATCTAATATAATGCATGTTAATTATCTTTCGCCTTATGTTATTTATTATTGGCATTAAGAAACACGACTTGTTGAATGCACCATAATGTGTCATAAACCGTAAGCTATCATTGTTTACTCACCTAGTAATCAGCCCGCAGTTCCAAAGCCTTAGTTAATCTACATCTTACTACGAAAAATCTTATCCGCAACATGACATTCGAAGACAAGTTAATAGGGACTGAAAAAAGCAAAAAAAACACCATAAGTTGACGTAAAAAGTAGTTTTTTATACCATATAATGTCATTAAAAAATAATTACAATATACTTACTGCTACTGACCTTATATTTGCTGACTTTGGTATCCGGGAGGTAATTCATTCAAGTTCGACATTGTTAATTGTTGCGGTTCCAAGACATCATATAATGCTAAGTCCTTATCAAAATCTTCATAACGCTCGTGTAACCGATCTCTCAACTTAAATAATCGCCGTTCAGCAGTGTCTATAAGTGTCGAAAATGTAACAGCTTTTACAGTTCCAATAATGGTTTTATCGTCTTCAGAATCTTTTACTTCTTTCACTTTTGCCGTTTTTGGTTTTATCTGATGACCAACGACAAAGGCATTTATCTTAGGAACTACATCCATCAAACCACTGAAAGCAATATCTTGAACGTAACCATCGGCTTGATTGACTTCTTCACGCCCAATCGGAAATCCACCTCGCTTTACTTCAATAAGCAATATATTTTGAATTCTAAATAGATCTCCATCATAGCTCTCTGTCGCTAATGATTGAACACTAGATTCCTTGAGCACAACTATGTCTGGTCTTTTTCTAGAATTAATAAATGCTGATTTATCAACTTTTTTACCAAATACTTGCTGAATAGTTTGCTGCAAAGTGTTGTTTGATGAGTATTCTGATGATTCATATTCAGGACCGAATAACCACCTAGCTTTAAAAATTAGGGGGTGAATGGTATTCAACTCTTCGGCATCTTTGTCTTCACTAAAGACTTTCAACGTTTCGATTAATTTTAATCTTTGGTCAATTTCAGATAATACAACTAAGGCATCATGAGCAGACCATTGATCCAATATTTCATCAAGTGAATCAACGTTATCTCCAGACATCACTGCCAATTTACTCAATAAATTCATACCAGATCTAGATTTTTCAAGATTAATCGCAGCTTTAACAGCTAAATGAAGTGTGTCTAAGTTGAAGTCAGGATTGTCTTGTATAATATCATCTATGAAGTCGGATATTTCTCTTCGCGCAAGAGCTGGCATTTCTCTAATTTCGTTTCGGTGAGCTAACAACAACCCTTTTTTAGTTAAAGTGATTTCATCACCACGAAATTCCTGGCGCTTTCTATCGATATATTTTTTTGCTTCGATGGCAACTGATTTTATTTTTGTCGCAGTTGGGCGAAAGCCCGACCAATCCTCTGCGATCTCTTCTCTCAGATCTTCACTATCAATTACGAGTAAATATTGATTAGCAAAAGAACGTCTGCTGTCGAGTATTGACTCGCCAGCAAGTCTCCAGCTAGGTTCGCCCACTAGTCGTCCACCGACCCAAATAGCAACACCACTGTATACCGAGTCTTTCCTGTTTTGTTTAGAGTCTATTAAGGTAAAACTCAGTGACATACTATCACATTCAATTATGCAAGAATCCACAATGCCTGGATGATCCTCTAACTCCAATATTTCACCATTTACACTGATCTTAAAATCAGGAGTTGCTATAAATCGGGCTGAAATGACCTGTGAAATATAAGTAGGGGATGGAAGGTTTTTATCGACAACTACTGAAAGCTTTGTGCCACGCGTCGAAGACTTTGATGACTTCATATTTACAACGGCGAGGGGTTTGCCTTTTTCTCTAGTAGTAACATCAAATTGATGTTGAATTCCATCACGTGATGTCTCAATTTTATAATCATTGTTGAAACACAATAATCCGTGCCTACCAATGCCATTGCTACCAAACGCTTTTCGCTTTTTATGTTTTATCTCAGGAGGAAATTCAACATCCATACCCTGATGGATTGTTCTGTTATATCTGATCGTCATCCAGCGCTGTTGGAATTGCTCCTTAGTCATACCAACACCATTATCGACAATTGTTAATGTCTGACCCAGTTGGGTAGGTATTATAATTTTGACCAAAGATGCACCGGCATCGTAAGCATTTGCCACTAGTTCCGTTAAAGCCAAGTCAGGTTTTTTAACGATACTGCCTAAATCTCGCAGCAAGAAATTTTCCTCATACTTAGGTTCGAACATGTCGGCAGTCTGTTCCACGATAATCCCTGTTCCATTATTTTTTATTTATTAAAACGAGTTAATATTTAAGCTAAAAATATTACTCTGTCATGCTACTACTTACCACTTTAAAACTCACCTTCAAATGCTTTGCCCCATTTAATTAAACGGATACTACTTTTTAAGCCTTCATTTCGTCACTTTCGTTGGTGGGAATGAAGTAAGGATTACCTGATAAGTTGACATAAAGCACTCTCTGGCTAGTATCAGCAACGTCTTCTAACAATCCAGTAGCTCAGACTATCTTTGGTAAATTGGTCGAGCAGATCTTATTCAGACCGGAGTACTGGTGTGCCGAAAAGTAACAGCATAATAGACTTATATGACTTTTTAGACTCCTATGCCACTCGATTTCGTTTAAAATTCTCTGCCTGCTCAAAAATCTCTTTATAAACTTCATCTCGGCTCACTGGTGGATAGCCAAACTTGGCGAGTAGCATGATGAGATCGACCTTCAACTCGGCCTTGATATCATCGCGTTGGTTCCAGTCTGTGTACTTGGCTTTATCATCCACGACTTCTTTAACTGCGCGAGCAAGCTCGAGCAAGCGGTCTTCTGGATACTCAAAATCATACTTAACGGCTAGTGAGAGTAAAATGTCATAGAAGGCTTTCTCTTCTAGGTTAATCCCCATGTCTTCAAACGAACCCATTTCACTCTTGAGGTCTTGGAACATGGAAATGATTTCGTCCGAAAAGTCCTCTAAAACATCACTTACAAGCACATCTTCTTCTTTACGCTCGTTGTACTTATCTACCAATGACTTAAAGCGTTGTGAGAAATCGATCGCTTTGATTTTGTTAACTAGTTTAAACTCACCTATAGCCTTTGCTAGCAATTGTTGTAACAGCTTTATTTTAGTATTAGGTAATTTGATTTTATCGATTTTAGCTAAGTAATCGTCATCAAAAATATCAACACCATCGACACCTTGACCCAGCTTAAAAATTTCCTCAACACCATCACTTTTGAGCGCCTCAGAAATCATCAGCCGCACTTTGGCATTCATTTGTGCCGTGTCAGGCGCTTCACCTTTAGTAAGCTTGTACACAATCGATCTAACCGCTAAATAGAAATGAATATAATCACGCTCTTTTTCAACCAACTTTTCACTGCCGCAGCAAACGTCGTAAGCAGTCTTCAAGCGTTTAACAAGCGCCATAAAACGGTGTTCTAATTTTTGAGTTTTTAGCACAAATTCAGCTGCGTTATTCAAACAGTTTAGTTGAGCTATAGCCACGCCAGAAAAGTACGGTGCGTCATCAAATTTATGCAGCATCTTACCCAATAAATCTAAATGATCTTTTACCACAATAACCGATTGAGCAATGTCTTCAAAGTTACTGACATCCGTCTTAGAATACTGCGCTAACGCCTTATTCATCTGAGTTTTGATGCCGATGTAATCAACCACTAATCCTTTGTCTTTTCCTTCAAACTTACGGTTAACACGTGAAATAGTCTGGATAAGGTTATGGCGCTGAATGGGCTTGTCGATATAAATAGTATCTAGCGAAGGCACATCAAAACCGGTAAGCCACATATCCACCACAATCGCGATTTTGAAGTTTGATTTATCATTTTTAAATTGGCGGTCTAAGTCTTTGCGGTACTCTTTTGTGCCAAGTAAGTCCCACATGACTTTGGGATCATCTTTCCCGCGAGTCATCACCATTTTAACGCGCTCTATCGGTTTAATTTTTTTACGTTCTTGTTCGGTTAAGCTCACCCCCTCTTCACACTCACGCACCTCAAACCATTCAGGCCGTAGCGCTTTGAGCTCTTGATAAACAAGATAGGCCACCTCACGTGCACTGCTGACAAAAATAGCCTTACCTTTTACCGTCGCGCCCTCATTCACTCGGCTTTCATAATGAGCCACTAAATCAATAGCCAAAGCATGAATACGGTCAGGATCGCCAAGGATAGCCGTCATATTGGCAGATGCTTTCTTACTCTCCTCAATCTGATGCTCATTACTGCCATCATCTGCACATTTTTGATAATAGGCTTCTATTTCATCTAGCTTGGCATTGTTCAATACCACTTTCGCTGCCCGGCCTTCATAAACAATACGTACCGTAATTTCATCTTTAACAGACTCAGTCATGGTATAGCTGTCAATCACCGGCCCAAATACATCTAATGTGGCGTCAACCGGCGTACCAGTAAAACCAACATAGGTCGCATTAGGCAAAGAGTCATGTAAGTATTTTGCAAAGCCATAGGTTTTCTTTACGCCAGCATTAGGGCCTGTTTCTATGACAGTTAACTTCTGATCAAGGTTTGTTTGGCTGCGATGCGCTTCATCAGAAATACAAATAACGTTATTACGGTCGGTAAGCACCTTAGTGTCTTCAGTAAATTTGTGGATTGTCGTTAAAAAAACACCACCGCTATTGCGGCCTTGCAGCATCTCACGCAAATGTTGGCGACTTTCAACCGTCACTACTGTTTGATCACCAATAAACGTTTTGGCATTGGTAAATTGTTGCGATAACTGGTCATCAAGATCGGTTCTATCGGTAATTAAAATGATGGTTGGGCTTTCAAAATCAACACTTTTCATCAATAAACGGGACAAAAACTGCATGGTAAAACTCTTACCGCAACCCGTAGCACCAAAGTAAGTCCCCCCCTTACCATCGCCTTCAGGCTTTCTACTGATTTTAATATTTTGATATAGCTTGCGGGCCGCATAATATTGCGGATAACGACATACAATTTTCACATCGCTTTTTGAGGTATCAGGGAAAAACACAAAGTTACGGATAACATCACGCAAACGGGCTTTATTGAACAAGCCCTGTAACATTGTATGCAATGAATTAATGCCATCTTTTTCGATTGACTCGTTACCCGTGACTTTACGCCAGGCATAGAAAAACTCATATGGAGAATACAATCCGCCCATTTTATTGTTTACGCCATCACTAATAACGCAAAAGGAGTTGTATACAAACAATGCTGGTATATCACGACGGTAACGAGTGTTTAATTGAACATAGGCGTCGTGTATAGATGCCTCTTCTTCACGAATGGCACTCTTAAACTCAAACACCACCACTGGCAGACCATTGATATACAAAATACCATCAGGAATACGCTTTTCACCATCAATGCCCTCAATCTCAAGCTGATTGACGATTTTATAGATATTGGTGTCGCTACTCTTTTGAGCAGAATAAAGGCGAGCTCGTTCGGCGACTAAGGCAAGTTGCAGATCCTGTTGGTGAGTCGCGACTAAATTCGGCAAAATAGACTCAACCACATTACTGTAGTCAACCAGCTGGATGTAGAGATCTTTCTGCGACGCTTGTTGAGCATTGGCACATGGCTCTCTTTTTAGCAGAAAGCCATCACTCAACCATTTACAGAAGGTTTTGTTACTGTCGTATAAATCACTCGCGGGTAAAGATTCAATTTGCTTAATAATCAAATCGATTTCACCCGGCGTAATATTATCTCCAGCATACTTTTTAGCGAGATACTGGCTCAAGTCAGCTTTAATTAAAACGTCGGTATTATCGCGTTTAATGTCACACCCTCGCACATAGGGGTAACCTTGCTCACCCAACAGTTCAATAATGGCCTCTTCTAACTTCGCTTCTGTAAATTTCATCAGAGATCCCTTAATTAAATATTCCCTTAATTTTTTCTAACGAACTTACTGTTTTCTCCAATCCTTCATGTACTGGAGTTTTGTCACCATGCTTCTTATCTAGTGTATCTGATGCATTTGAAGCAACAGCATCAATAGCAGCACCGAGTAGCTTCTCTAACAAAGCTTCTTTCTTATCATCACCAAGACTATCAACTTGTAATTTAAAGCTTTGATAAGATTTTGCTAATGCTTCTTTATGTGCATATTCCTGTTGTAAACGTTGGGCTTCACTTCTCCTTTTTGAAGCAAATAACGCAAGCCATAAAACAGGTAATATAATCGGTAGTTTGTGGGTCAAGTTACTTATCAAATTCTTAACATCAGTCACATCAACAAACTTAATAATTTCGTTTGCAGTCCAAAAACTATCAATTGTAGATAGAAATGCTGTTACAGAGAGAATTCCGATAGAAACGTAAAACAATATTGAGTACTGTTTAATAGGCTTAGAGAATGATTTTCGCATGGCTCTATAGGCAGCAGCTAAACCTGCACTAGTAGCACCTGGTATTAATTCTTCGATTTGATTAATAAGAGCAGTATATTTTGTTTCTTGTTTAGTTTTGAAATCCTCAAGTTCGGCTATTCGACCTGAAATGTCATTCTTCAACCCACCAACGAAATTGCCATCTTCATCTTTCTGGCCAACAACATCTTTATAGAAAGACTTTAAAGCCGTAAGTTGAGTTTTAGTATCTTGTAATAACTGCTCTATGGACTCGGCGTTGCTTTCTGAATTAGACTTAGCAAGCGATATCTGTTGTTCAATAGAGTCACTTCCGCTATCAGTTAGTTCCTTATAATATTCACTAATATGGTTATAGAAACCCTCAATCTCCTCAGCGAGGCCATCCATTTGTGCTTCAACAGACTTATTCTGCCCATTACCTTCAAAATACTTTTTATATAATTCTTGTATCTCTTGGTCTGTAGACTTTAAATTTTGGAATTTTTCCAATAATTCAGTCTTCAAGGCAATCAATTCTTGCGAGTAACCTTTAAATTCATCACTATAATTTTGTGTTTGATCCTTGAAGTGTTGCAGCCCTTCTAAGATTGTATTTGAGTACTCGACAAATGCTGATTGTGCGGCTTTCGCAGCCTTACCGGGTTCTACAACGTAAGGTCTAATATACGTAAGTAGATTATCTACATTGGCATTTGCATTAACAATATGCTGAATGTTTCGGTTATTAATATAATGATTCACTTCTATCACACATGGTTGACATTGTTGGTTAAAATTTTGCCAAGTTGTGGCAGGCACAAACTCAGGATCACATGCCAAAATTAATTGCTGAATGAACTCAACAACTTTTCTTAAACGGGCTATTTCTTCTACATCTGTAGTGATACTCTCATCATCGACTTGAATATTTTTAGTTGCTTCAATCAAATCACCCCAAAACTTCTGAAAGGGGTGATTTTCAAACTGATTTTTCCAACGGCTCATTTGTAACGTCCTTGTTTACTTGTATCTCACCTGAGATTAATTTTGGTAATAGAATATCTCTTGTATTTGCGAGCTCTACAATTTGTTTATTATTTAACAAAATCTTATTTAAAAAAGGTTTTATCGCATAAGAAAATTGCTGTGTTAACTCAGTACCACAAAATGCTAAATTGATAGCTTTAAACGTTTCTCGTGTAATTGTGTTGAAAACTGAGCCATGTCCTCTCTTTTGAAGATCAGAAACTTGGTATCGAGTTAAAAAATATATGTACTCGTCAGACACACCTTTTAACCCATTAATACCATAGCAAGATTGATTCATCGCCATAGGTTCACCTACTAAAGCACATTTTCCGACAGTTCCTCTAGCACTAATAATCGTTGTACCTTTACGCAACAGTTTGGTAGATGACTTATCAACGCCTAATTGTGTAATGTGTTTTTCTGTATCAATGACAAAAACATCACTATCTTTAGGTGCATCAACTACAGAGAACCATGGTATTTCGCCCCCCCAAAACTCATCAACTGAAGTTTTTGGTGTCCCTCCTCCAATCAAATTAATCAAAGACTCAAACGATGAAGCAACCCACCCCTTTGGGATCCAGCCGTTGATGCCGACGTTTGGGTCATCGCATTGTTCAAATTCGCTTGGGAATAATCCACGGATACGCTCTGACTCAGTTTGAGTTGCTTGCTGATTCTGCGGTTGTAACACTGCTGTAGATTGTGGCGTTTGCGGCATCATAGCTTCAGCGCCTTGCTGCAAAGCCTCTGAGCGATGTTGTTGCCTGAGCATGGCACGATGTTGTAGTTCATCGGGGAAGTAATCAACAGATAAACCGGCATCGAATGCATTGTCGAAAACCGGATCAAAATCGACAAACCAGCTTTTAAACAGCGCCTGCGCCATTTGTTCTAGGGTTTGGTTGGTTTGTCGATTTAATCTAATTTTAAGATCAATATTTTTCAAAGTCGCAACAGCATCAATCTGCACAACTTCATCTTCAGGTATTCTGAAAGCGAATTCTCTCATCATTTTGAGAGAAACATTTTTAATTGTACTACCAGTAGCGCACCTTTGAATGTACTCCTGAAATTGAAAACTAGTCAAAACATATGCTACAAATTCTCGGTGAATATTATCTTTAAGATTTATGTAACAAGCACTTTTTCCTAGAATTATTTCTTCATCGTTATAAAGAGCAACGTTACCAATCGTTCCATTTATTGATACTAAAATAGCGTTTTCATTTAACTCTTTCTTATGTTTTTTATACTGTTCAAAGCCAACTTTTTTCGTTGACTCTTTAATTGTAATCACACCATCTTCTAAATTATTTCCATTGATAAAATGGTACTTTCCTTGTTCTGAATATTTTGGCGTGCCATGCAGGCCATCACCTATCCGTTCAGCTATTTCAGATAGCGATACTTCAATCCATTTATCTCCCATAACCCAATGCCTCCAAGTTGTGACGAATCGCTTGATCTAATGTTTCAGCTTGTTGCATTTGGCTATAGAGGGTTTTACTTAACTCGGTCATCTTTGTTTCAAAGGAAATGCCATCATCTTCAATATCGGCGGCACCGACGTAACGACCTGGCGTGAGTACGTAATCGTTGGCTTTAATCTCTTCGAGTGTGGCTGACTTGCAGTAACCCGCAATATCTTGATAACCCTTAGCCTGAACATTTACATCAGCCTTTAAATCCGATTGCGTATCGGCTTGTGCGTCTACCTGAACGCCAGCAATGGCTTTATTCTCGCCGCGCCATGCATGGTAGGTTGCTGCAATTTGGGCGATGTCTTCGTTGGTGAGCTCTTTGTTGGTGCGGCTTATCATGCTGCCCATTTGACGAGCATCAATAAACAAGGTTTCGCCTTCGCGGTTACGAAAGCCCTTCTGGGGATCTTGTTTCTTATTTTTAGCGATAAACCATAAGCACACTGGAATTTGGGTGGTGTAAAATAATTGCCCAGGCAGCGCTATCATACAATCGACTAAATCGTTTTCGAGGATCTTTTGCCTAATAGCGCCTTCACCACTTGTGTTTGAGCTCATAGAGCCATTAGCCAATACAAAGCCTGCGGTGCCGTGTTCGCTCAGTTTTGAGATCATGTGCATGATCCACGCGTAGTTGGCATTGACCGTTGGCGGCACATCAAAACCTGCCCAGCGCGGGTCATCAACTAATTCGTTTTCGGCGCGCCATTGTTTTTGGTTAAATGGTGGGTTAGCCATAATGTAATCGGCTTTTAAATCTGGGTGCTGATCTTTAAAAAAGCTGTCGCCTGCTACATCACCCAAATTACCCGAAATGCCCCGTACTGCTAAGTTCATTTTGGCTAGCTTGTAGGTGGTATTGGTGTACTCTTGGCCGTAAATTGAAATGTCTTTTTTGTTGCCATTGTGGCTGTCGATAAATTTAAGCGACTGAACAAACATACCGCCTGAACCACAGCAAGGGTCATAAATTTTCCCTTTGTAAGGCTCTATCATCTCGGCGATCAAGGCCACAATCGACTTTGGTGTATAGAACTCGCCGCCGCCTTTGCCTTCGTTAGCGGCAAACTTACCTAAAAAGTATTCGTAAACCCGACCGACTAAATCTTCTTGAGTCATGTCGCATTCATTAGCAAGGGTTTCGATGTTGTTAATGGTATCGATAAGCGCAGCCAGTTTGCTGCTATCAAGCCCAAGGCGTGAAAAGTAATTGTCTGGCAATGCGCCTTTAAGTGACACGTTGTTCTTTTCAACGGTATGCAGTGCGGTGTCAATTTTAACGGCGATATCGTCTTGCTTGGCTTGTTTTTGGATAAACGACCAACGTGCATCTTCTGGCAAGTAAAATACGTTGTCTTTGGCATAAAACTCGACCATGTCGACATAATCACCCATGTCGTTATCCATCAACTTGCTACGCTGTGTTTCAAATTTGTCACTGATGAACTTTAAGAAAATTAAGCTCAAGACAATATGCTTGTATTCGGCAGACTCTACACTACCGCGCAACTTGTTCGCTGCGTCCCATAATGTCTCTTCAAAACCTTTGCTTTTGTCGATGCTTTTAGTTGTTTTAGGCGTTGCCATGTTGATGTATTCCTAATGTTCACGCTGAAATAAGTGGAAAAATGGCTGATACAGCCATTGCAGCAATAGCAACCCAAAGGGCGTACTGTGCTGTTATGTTTGATTGTTTAGCTTGTTCAACAGACTGATATGATAAGTAACTGAAATAGGCATTTGCATTAAGCTGCCAATGAGCAACGTTATTATCCATATTGCTGTTATCTACTGTGGTATAGGTGATTAAGGTGCCATCACCATTTGGGTCTAAACAGATATCTCGCATAATTTGCGCTATCCGGTGACGGCTAATGCCATTGAGCTCTTCGCTTGTATTCGCTGACTGAACGCTAAACTCTTGCTTCAATTTGTTTTGCTGAAGGATGTATTCAGTCACCCTCAACACATCTGGTTTTGATTCATTTGATGTCGTCATGGTAAATCCTTGTAACCAGGCGCTATCTTTAAGCTGCTTAAATGCTGTAGTTGCTTTGCATTACTCAACCACAAATGATGATGGCCACCATTAAGTGAAGCATCGAGACTACAATCCACATTCCATTGCCTCATTAGGTAGCCTAAAAGCGCCTCTCGCACGTTTAATTCGAGTTTTCCTGCCGTCATAGAGTAATCAAGCTCTATGGCTTTAAAATGCGTTACAGAAGGATGTGGTACGAGTGTAATTGCGTGAATACGATTCCACTGGATATCAGCTTGTTGAGTATGCGATGGATCAAGGGGTGTTTCGACTGTGGCTATTTTGGTTAATCGCGTGCAAACAAAGTCACGAAACTCATTCGATTTTTGGTCAAATGCTCGTACATGCCAACGCTGGCCATTGTTAGACAAGCTGTGTGGAACAATCATACGACGACTCTCACCTGAGGTAATCGACACATATTGACAGTTTATAGCCTGTTGGTTGTTGATTGCCCGCATAATTGCCGCAATAACATCTGATTGAGGATGAATTAATCGCGTTGCATCAAAACAAATATCTGACGGTGCGACACCATTAGAAAACCCATCACCAAAACCATTGCATAGGCTATTAAGGATCGATTCTGGTTCGTGTGCGAACACTGGCGTAAATTCAACTGTACGGTAGTAGAGCTTGGTTTCGTGCTTTAAGTGGAGGTTTTGGGGTGCAAGCTCTCGATACAGGGTTAAGTCACGCGAGCATGACGCTAAGCCTGTTTTGAAGTGATTAACTAAGTCAGCACGAGATATTTTCCCAAAAAACTGCAAGCAAAAATCAATGAAAGCAAGCCTTTCACGTTGTGCATAGTTGAATTCTGCTAGATCTGATTCTGACATTTTTTATTATTTTTCGATTAACTAAGTATCAATTTAGCTTAGGCACTTAATCATTACAATCATTTTGATACGACCATAAAGATAGTATCAAATAGATATTATCATTTTGATTTGATCTTTTTTAGCGTTCTGCTTAAAATAAAATCACCTCACTGGTGGATAGTGGTTAACCAAATGAAAAGTGAAATTTTAAAATCTGTCAAAGAAAATCATCCAGAGGTTTATCGTGAACTTATTGAGTTTTATAAAATTGAAGACTACGCGGAAAGTTGGTTAACAAAACCACACTGGATGCTCCACCATAAAACGCCTCTTGACGTGTTGGATGAATCCCCCGAATCCGTAATGGATTTACTGAATACTTTAAAACGTGGTGATTTTTCATAAAAAGGCGTAAATCAAACTTATGTTACTTATACGACCTTGCCCAAAAGATAAAGAATTGTTACCGCAATATCTTGTCAGACTCAGTGTTGCGAATGGTTATCACAACACGCATGCAATGATGAAGGTTATTGGCGAATCACTTGCCAATACTAGAATTCCGGGTAAACGCTTATATTTTGGTAACTTCGATATTAAAAGACTAGCAACAGCAGTCAACTTAACGCCAGAAAGAATTAACGAATGTAAACTTAAACGAATATCCGTCACACGCTACCTGTATAATGGCCAGCAATTCTCGCTGAAAACCACCAGTTTTAATTACCTAAGAGTCTGTCCACTGTGTTACGCAGAGACACCAGAGTTAAATCTACTCAATTCAATTAATGCTAAAACAGCATGTGCCAAACACCGATGCGCGTTGTTAGACATTCACCCAGAAACAGGCAAAAAGCTTAATTGGGGGACTCAGTATCTGGGACAAAAGATTGCAACTTGGGCAAACAATATTCCACTAAGAGAACCTTTTCAGGCAGAATTAGTCCTTAATGAATGCATTGAAGCGTTGTGGTCTAGTACTGATTGCTTACCTTACGCAATCACGGACTCCATAAGCCTTGCTGAATTTTTAGATTTGATCAGTTTCTTTGCTCATTTTCATCAACGGGCTTTTGGCAAAGATGTAATATCAACCCAGCAATCTTACTTAGCACCTGCTCATTGGTATTTGTCAGAATGGCCTCAGCCCTATAATGAGCTATTAGAATATTTTCAAAACAACCCAATGGCATCAAATCGTTTGAACGGATTGAGAAAGTGTTATCGCGATTTATATGACAATCTTTATTCCCCACAAAATGCTTGTTCACGAGGCTATAAGCTTTTGCGTGAACAATTTGAAAATTATATTGTTAAAGGTTTTTCGGATGGGCCGTTACTTAGCTCCGTAAAATGGATTCAACAGTTAAAACTAGAAAGTTTTTCTTTTCTTAACGAAATACAAACATGTAAATATTTATCAATACCAAATACAAAGCTAAAAATTCTTGTGCGTGAGGGGATATTGCCGCCATTCAAACAATTAGAAAACGGCACTTTACTATTTTCACGGCTTTCACTACTACCTTTTAAAAACAAGCTTTCAAGTTGTTTATCACTTACCCACGCAGCAAAACTACTTGAAATTAGTGATTATCATATGCGTGCTTTACTTAAAGCACGGCTAATAAAGACACTATTGCAACCATCGGCCAAAAATCGAGATTGGTTAATTGAAAAAGCTGAATTAGTACTTTTTGTTTCAAAACTAAAAAGTAGGTCGATTAAAGGATTACAGACAACTGATCACGCCGTAAAACGGCACACATTTGCAGGAGAGAATTTAGTGAGTTTACTCAAAAAGATGCTTTCTGATGCAGTGAAATATACCTATATTCACCAGCCTTCCTCACCATTATCGTTAGGGCAGTTTTACCCTGAATTCAAAACTAATGAAGCAGAACATTTAGGTTTGTTGACACCTAAAGAGGTTTGCTTGGTTTTAGGTATAAATAAAAACGTAATTTACGATCTTATAACCAAGGGTTTAATTGATAGTACAAGACAAAGCGTCAAACGGACACCACGGCCAGTTTTATTTATCCCCCGATCAAGTGTTGATACGTTCAAATCAAAATATTTATTGAAACATCAGATAGAGAATTTACATCTGAATCAACTAACCATAATTTCAGGTCCCAAAATCGACGGTGGCCTGATCAATATATATCAACGCTAATTTTAAAATTTGGAATTATCTGGAGGCCTTTATGATAACCACACATATAAAAAATGGTATGATATTAGAGGTTTATAACAATGACTATACTGAGTATTTTGATGCCGTACTTTATGGTGAAGTAACTAATGACGAAACCTTACGTTTTGATGTCGGCTTTCGCCTAATCAGCTCCCCAATTACCGAAACCAACGAAAATATTACTGTATTTTATACCAAATCCCATAGCCGTTATGAATTAGATAATTCAGCTGACACGCTAAAGATTACCGCTCACGAGTGGCTACTGATGCGAGAGCAGTTAATTTCTCCTGATGAGCTAATAGCTCTACGTATTATTAATCTCGGATAACTAATATTTATATTAGATTGGAGAAAAAAATGATCGTAAATGTACCGATATTGGATATATATAAAGATTCCGAGAACGATATCCATTTTGGGATTCGTTATGTAAAGAGAAGTTCAGCAAGCATCCTCTTACAACTCATAGCGACTTTAAAATCGAGCAAGGACAGTTTGACCTTGATGACTTAAATGATACAGAAAGCTCCATCGCTATAATTATGAATCTTGGATAGGTATAAATCTTGGTGGGCAGAGAAAACCAAATAAAGAGCAGTTTTCTAGAAGGCTAAGTAGTATGAAAACTCATATAAAAACAGGTACATTACCAAATAGTATATTTGATGCTAAAGATGAGTTGTGGAAAGGGCTATGAGCGCATACTATTTGAAAAAGCCAAATGGCTCATATGATTTAGTTGATTTGAATACTGTAACAATGACTAATCAAATAGTAAGTAATACTGATCTCACCTTCGAGGTCGTGGTAAGAAAACTAATGGCATTGCACTATGATAATTCCAATATAGCAGACTTGTGGAAAGGAGAGTTTGACTGCCATTTTATACCACAAGCAAGAAAGCAAAATTTTGGCATAAATGTGCTTGGAAACTTTCTATTATTGACTCAATCTGCATATAATTTTCTCGGTGATAAAATCCATCCATTTGGTGAATTCGTAAAGATTAATGCTGATGGTGAATCTTTAATGCTATTTAATCCTAAAGTTTTTGCGAAAGAAGATCCCACTTTATGTGAAATGAACTATGTAGATGGCTTTGAAGATGGTGTTAAGTCGTTAGTATTTTTGAATGAAGACATCCAAAATAAACTACTGTTTAAATCAAAATTACAAGGCGGTGATTGTATATATTGCAATGAAGTTTTCAAGAGATTAATTGTAAATTCAGAGCTAGAAGGTTTAAGCTTTGATAGCGATTTGTTAAATCCATTCTAATTGTTTGGATAATCGCACTGTACAAAAAATTAACCAAAACTGTAAGTCTGTCATTAATATCCCATATCCATGTCTTGATCTAATGCGGATAGTTCAGCAAGAGCAGCTAGTCTGTTCTCTTCTAAACGGTTCTTGTATTCCATAAGATCAGCATAGGCAACCTTCCTACGGTTACCAGTCCGGCTAAAAATAATCTCTTTAGAATCTAAGAGCTTAATAAATGTAGGGCGAGACATGTTTAGTATGTCAGCACCTTCTTGCGTTGTGAGTTCTGCATGAATAGGTGTAATGCTAACAGAGTTACCCTGACCTAATTGAGTAAGCACCTCAATCATCATGTTTAATGCACTTGATGGGATCATGACTTCGTGAGTCTTACCAGACTTATCGATAACATTAATCCTTTGAGCTTCGCCATTGGTTTCCATAACGGCTGATAACTCTTGGCTACCAAGCTTAGCCAGTGCAATTTCTTCAGCTCTTGGCAATTTTGTAGCAGTATTCATCGTATTTCTCTCTGGTTTCAAATTTAGACTATACAAATCTGTATGTCACATACATTATCCGAAATATTCGAAAAAAGTCAACATTCGAAATATTCGAAATACCAAAAGTATACTGTATAGGGTAGCCCTAAATACTTATCTCCAGAAGCGACTAGTGCCTTTCAATGAAAAAGCATAACAATTCAAACGAGAACAACTGCCTGGAAACAGTTTTTGCTTGAAAATTGGAGATTTCATTCACCGCTCTTTGGCTCCCAAACATTGATATGGTGCCTATGAGGAAAGGACAGAATTTATCGGCTCAAAATTTCAATGGCAAGGAATGGGGCAATAACGATTTAGAGCGGTCACTCTAAGCCGTACCTGGACAAAAGAGGGTTAGATTGTTAACTCTAATTTGAGATTTTAGGATAAAATTTCTATGGGCTAAAGCCCGGCTCACCGAGCAAGTTTTTGATGCCGTTTTGTGTATGTTTTTTTGCAGAAAAGGTGGCTGGCAGCAGAAATTTGTCTGGTGCGACTGATTGTTAGCGCTAAAATTATGCATTGTCTCTATTACTTTCTTTAAAGAGTAAAAAGACAACGCTAAATATGATGATTAAACCAGCAACCAACTGAAACATATTGACGATAAGTCCGAACCAATTTAGCACTGGCTCATTGCTTCGCCACTCAGTAAAAGGGGCCATAATTTCGTGTGGAACACTTTTTGTACAAGCGTCCACAGATGAGTCGATATATGCTTCCTCTCTTTTTCTACCCTCTTCCGTCCAAGGCTCGCCCCTTAATTTCGTCCACCCACCTTCTAAACTCAGCAATTCTTTTCTAAAATCGTCCTTCTCACTCAGATTGCAGGGAACGTTTCTTATTCCTTTATCGTAGAGTGGGTTAATTTTCTCTGTTGCATACCCGCTAAACGGATTGTGCAGTACGAACAAAATCAATATCAGAGAAACAAAGAGTGATAACGTAATTTTTTGTATATTATTAAGGTTCTCAAGCTTCATAGTGGGTATCATTTAATAAATAACGTTATGACAGCCACGACAGCTGACACGAAAGAGATAAATGCTAGTATTTTGTTAATTTTCAAGGTTGACTTGTTATTTTGGCGGGCCTCAAAAGCAAGTAACCTGTTATAGAGCGCCTCGCCTGAATCGCTTGGGAATGTAGGAACACCTTTCTTTTTCGCCTTTGCTATAAGATCGTCATGCTCGGATGGGGTAATCCCTGCCCACTGAAACCAATCGAAATTATCTTCTTTTTGATTCATATAGAAATCACTCTTTTATAAGTCAAACACGCTGGTTGACTAAGGGATCTAACGTCTTGATATTCATACGCGTTTACCTCATTAAACCAGTAACAAAAAGCGTAATCTTAACTAATTGTATTGCAGAGAACTTATCAGCTTTCCTTCAAATATACCATCCTGAAAAACGCGAATATGAATTGACTTGACTTAAAAATTCACAAAACTGATTGAATTTGAATATAGCTTTTTACCCATCCAGTACGCTCACTCATGATGAAGAGCTCAAACCTTGGTTAATAGATAAAAATTTGTAGGGCAACTTGTTCCCCACTTTTCGATTCACTAAACGAGTGCTAGCAAACTTTGGGGCAAAAGATGAGTCAGCAGCGACCGCAATGGTTCGAAGGCAGATGTCGACGTGACATCAGCATCGCTGACCCCATGCGTTTACACTACCGCTCTCACGTTACAAAAATTCATCATGTAGACTTTACCCACTGTTTGTAAAAATCAATTTCTATCATTTCAGTGATTAAGCGATTAAACGAGCCTTTGTCACCGTAGGAACTAGCTAGGTCTTCAAAAGCTAAGTATTTACAGTTAAACGATAACGTGGGAAAACCATTTGAGAACCACTTATCAAGCACTGCCGATCGAGCAATTAGCCCCCACTTATCTGAAACCAAATATTTTTCTCCTAGATAGGTGATATAAAGCTCTTGATTAATGCATTGAGCAGGCAACTGCCGCTCCAAAATGGAAATCATGCTACCTGATACACGAGAATCGTTATGGGAAGTTTTACAGGGTTCCATAAAACGCTTGGTAAACTCATTTTTTGATAGTCTGTCTAGGCCCAGTTTTGCCTCAATAGGGAAGCATGTCTTAGCTTCAGTATCTAGAATGCAAATATCTACTTTATGAACACCATCAAAAATTAACCCTGCACAAGCATCAAGTCTAATTTCTGGTACCGCAATAAAAGTCGAAGATTTAATCTCCATTGCATTCATCAAAATTGACCTTACGGAGTTAGAACGGTTAAACAGTTCGCAAGCAAGCGCTTCGCCAATATGACTCAGTTCAATCAAAATTTTCTCCTTCCTGTATTGCTACACTTTAAAAAATCGAAGATTTTCGATTTAACTAAACACTACACTGGTTAGAAAAAGTAGGTCAAATACCTATTCGTAAAGTGTGACAGATAAGCGTGCTAGCTAGGAATGGGGCAGAAATGTGTTAGTCGATAACCCTTTTCCTCACCAAAAGTGCCAAAAAATATCAAACTTTTATATAAACGCACAAATGGTAAAAAAGGCGACATAAATAATCTTATGCATCAAAAAATGACTAAAAATGATACGCAAGATTGTCCGTCATGAATCATATCTACAAAATATACCGTCTGATAAAAATGCGTACAGTCAGAGTTCATTGAAATATTGAAGCACAGCAGAAAAACTTTCTGCTTAAGTTTGAAAAACACACTTAGTTACCAGTTGGATCAACCTAGTAAATACTACTTTATTAAACCTTTCTAATTTTAAGGCTATCCAACTTAAGTCTTAATTAATCGAAAACGATTTATTAAATAATCAACATGAGACACTAAAAGGCTTGGTGAACCTTGAGATTTAATAAGATAGTCTGAAAGTTGTGTTTTAGCAAAAAAAACCAAAACCCCTTTCTCTAAACCAAATAATTTTTCCAGCCATTTGACGCCAACCCGCAATTCTGACGTGCCTTCGGGCGGATTAATGACCAAATCTCGCAATACATCAAAAATATGTTGGCTGCCTGGATCGTTTAAATAGGGCATTATAGGAGTAATTATATAACCAATATCATAATGACCACCCTCGTAAAGCTCTTTGATAACAGACCATAATGCAGCCCGCAATACATTTTCATTTTCTGATATTTGGGAACATTTTAGCTGTTTCTGATAAAGATCTATTATTGATGAAAATCGTCTGTTGTCTCGCTTGTGTTTTGATTTCTTGGATAACAGTTCAACTATTGAATGAAGTACGCTTAGTTCCGATTCAATTGCTTTTATGTCTCCCTTTAAATTTGACTCAAAACTTGCCATATCCTTATTTATTAAAGCGAAAATATTATGTACTCGTCCACTAAACCTATCGACCTGTAGCTTAGTAGACTCATTATCTTGCAATTGTAATCCACAAGTTTTACATGCCATTGCAATATAAGAGTCGTGTGATATTTGGGTGTCACAATTGGTACAAGTATCGATCATTAGCTGTTTGTGAGTCCCACACACTAAATAACTCTTTAAATACCAATATGCTGGAATTGCTTCGCTATTTTTTAAACATGATGTACATACTTTAACTCTTGCCATATCTAAAGATGAACGGTAGTTACCAGCTAATTGCCACACATCTATCAGATGTGCCACATTTTCATGCTTAGTCTTGTCTTGCAAATAATTAACAATAGATTGTCGTTGGTTTTTTTTTGTCGAGTGAAGTGGCGCAACTAACTTAGACATGTGACTTTTAAAAGCGTCGTAATGCCAACCATTGCGTCTACAAAGCCTATAAATATAGCTTTGTAGGGACTCGTTATGAATTGGGTGCGGTCTTGTCAGCAAGCGAAATTACCTTTTACTCAGTAAATCTTTTAAATTTAAATCTGAAAACTTTACTTTTGCATATGTTGCATCAATCACCCTTTTCTCCAACTTTTTAGCTTCAGGGTTCCAGAACGAATCGGTATCTTGCTGAAGCGCTTCGATATTTTCAATCTTCTCTATCAATAGCGGGTTATTTTCTTCATGCCAGTCTGTATTATTTTCTACGGCTTCAATGAAATGATCATCTGTAATAACTCCAGACTCCTCATAAATAGCTTGTATACATGCGGGAACAATCACCCCTTCCATTAATTCAGACAAGTTGCCTTTGGAAACAGCAAAGAGTCTAAATGCAAAGTCCACCTGCCAAATTGGCTGGAATGGCTTTAACGGCAGCGCTTGCTCTACTTTTTGTAAGAACATTTGAAACTCTTCAAATGTATCTAAGGTATAGTTCGGAATTATGAACTTTCTTTTCCTGACCCTTCTTTTCAATTGCGCGTTAATTTCAAGTACCGGCCGAGACCAAGGAACTCCCAAGAAAACTATTGGGATTCTTGCTTTGTTGATAAATATCTTGAACCACTCACCGATCTCTTGTATTACGTTTTTGTTTGTTGTTTCAATCGCGTGCTGAAATTCATCAATAATTAAAAGCTCTGTTCTGGCCTCTTTTAACTGCGTGACTAACCTATCCGTTAATTTAGCAACGTCACCGTAATCCCCCTGCAATTCATCCCCAAGCATCCTTAAGATCTCTGCAACCACAGGCTTAGGGTGCTTTGCTTTGGGTAAACTACAATAGAGAACTGGCACAATAGTTCTCTCACCGTCTATTTCCTCAACATCATATCTGCTATGTTTCTTTAGGTACTGTTCTATAAAGGTCGTTTTCCCCACACCAGTTTCACCAGTTACAAACATGCAGTCCGGCATATTTTCATGTCGATCTATTACACCAATTTCTCGGATCTTTTTCATCGTATCCAGCATAGATTTCAAAGTATTTGTAGGAATAAAAATATCTTTGACTTGCTTTATTTTTTGCATCTGTTCTGGCGTCATGCTGATGTCCTAAAAGTCTAAATCATCTGGTAAGGTGTTCTTGGAGCCATCAAACCCTGAAATTGGAGCATTTGTCGTTTTGACGTTCTTACTTTTTGCAACCGTAGGTTTAGGAATGCCATGGTATCCCTCTTTGTCAGATTCATCTTTAACAGTAGACTTCACCGACTGATCTGCCTGTTGACCTACACCAGACCACCTAGAAACGTTCTGAATAGTCGAAGTAGACTTGTCCTTGCGAGATTCTAAGTTTTCTCGAATTAGCCGCTTTATTTTCATTTTTGCGGCAGCTAATGATTCAAGATCGGTGAGCCCATCAAGGTATTTTCTGTTGAACGCCAAAATGATGCGATGTTGATGTCGACTTAATCCCTTCGCATATTTTTGATTCAATGCGGGAACAGTAAAGTACGTATTACTTCTTGGATTTCTATCGTCCTTAACAAAAATGTATCCTAAGTCTTCACGGTTAAATTTAAATTCAACTTTCCGAAATCCGGTCTCTGCTCTAAGTTTCGCAAGATCATCGCTATCGTAGCGTATGTGTTCGAAAATAATCCCATCGCTATTATTTTTTCGCGATGCACTTTCTGCCAACACAAGATTCAGGGCATCTGCGTTCATAACTCGGCGAGGTACACGATCTAAGTCTTCTTTCCAACTAACACTGGGAATAATTTTTCCGCGCGATACCTTTTTTTGCTGGTATATATCAATGAGCCATATATGAAATATTTTTAGAAAGCTGCTCATTGTGAGAACTGCATGCTTTTGAGGGTTGTACGAATTTGAGTCAACGATGTTTGGAAACACCTTGCCCTTCATATCATTTAAAAGGTCGTTATTTAATGACTTAAAATAAGACTCCATCGAGCCTTTATACCAAGGGTGTTTTCCAGGATTTCTCTGAATTCTAATATTCAGGTCTAAACAAGCATCCCGCAATGCGATACTTTCAAAATCCTTCCCTCTGTCAACGATTAATACTCGTGGTATACCGTAACATTCCCAATCATTTTCCACATCTTCATATAATTCTTTAACATAAGATTTTGGTAAGATAGCGTGTCTTAACGCCCTAGCAATGCTTAAATAACTAGGTTTTTCAAAACCAATATAAAAGCCCAAAACACTTTTGGACTTGTAATCTAAGATGGCGGTTACATAAGGACGTCCAAGTACAAGCGATTCTTTTTCATCAACTATAAATAAATCGAGTTGGGTATGGTCAGATTCAACCCTTTGTAATATTAGCGATATCTCCTGCGGGAATTTTGCAGTTTTAAACAGCTTATTAGCTTCTTCCTTGCCCATTCTAGCTATCATTAATTGCTTCTTGGCTTCCTTTTCTAAACGCTTTATAAAGGCTGTTTGAGACATCACTTTAAGTTTCTTTGATGGGGCCGATATTTTTATATTTTCATAATTAATCAATGTTTGCAGGTGATCATAAGATTTCGCAACCGTAGGTCGCTCTAATTGTTTAAAGTGCTCTATTGAACTCTGAATATATGGTTCAACTAATGGATCAACTTTAGCTTGTCGATTACCTTTTTCTGCATTGGTAGAGATTAGCCCCCTTATACTATTCCCAGCTTTAATGTATGCACTTATCCAGCGTTGAACACTACGAGCACTAGGCTCTTTATCGATGATTTCAAATGAATTTCCTTTCCATATCTCTCCAATAACCGGAACGATTCTTTGCTCGGATATAGAAGGTAGTTGTCGATCCAATACATTGATAACATATATGTATCGATCTCTAGCCTCTTGTTTTAATTTTTCAGGATAGCTAGCGAAATCGATGGCATCATTTTTAAGTAACTCACGTTCCTTAAGGTTTTGCTGATGAATCACCGCATTTCCTGACACTACCAACTCATCAATATCAGCAACTGTGCGAACAGACTCAATGCGTTTTAGCGTATCGATTATCCTTATCTGACTGATACCGCATTCGAGAATTTCATATTGAATTTAAGAGTTACCACTCTTAATAACGAGATAATCACCTGACCTATAGGTAGCAGTCATAACTTTCACCACTGTGTTTAACGCTTGTTGATTTAGATAGGAAGTCTTGGGTTAACGATGCAACTAATTTTCGTTCAAATATAAGTCTATAGATCTGCTCAAACTCTTGATCTAAAAATTCATCGGTCATCAAATCAGAAATACTCGTCTCATGCTTTTGATCCAAAACAGTAATCAAGTGAGATAAAAACTCCTTGTCGATCTCTATTTCTACTGATGACCATAGATTTAAAAGATTTTCATACAGTGGCTGCTGACGGATAAAATCCTCTTTAAGTACAATGAAACCTTTGCCATGTTTTGATGCCGTTTTTCTTACAGCTTTTTCCCACTCATTGAAATTTTCGATCCGGGCAATATCAGCAACGTGCTTAACTTCGACGTAGCTAATCGTTCCATCATCATAATAGACCTCAAAGTCAGGAGAGTAGGTATGAGTGGTGCCTTCAAAAAAATATTCAAAAGAAAGTGGCTGGGCTTGATAACTGATGATTTGGGGATCGTACTCGAAGTGATAACAAAGATCGGCTTCCAAGGGACTTTCTGTATAGGTGATTTCATCTAGCGCCTTTCGTCCTCTAAAAACATTGATGCTTTTAGACATCAAATTTTTAACTTCGCGGCGCTTAGGAATTTTAGTCATGATATATAACTCTGAAAGTCTCTCCAAAGTTATATACCAATCTGTCGACATGTCAACTTATGATTTATAAAATGACACATTATGGTTTACAAATGTCACCTTATGGTGTATTCATCACGACTAAAGTAACGCTAAGTCACCTTTAGTTTCTAACCAGCTCTTTCGATCAGGAGCACGCTTTTTAGCAAGTAACATGTCCATTAATGCCACGGTTTCATCCGCATCATCTATGGTTAATTGCACCAAGCGTCTAGTATTAGGATCCATCGTAGTTTCACGCAGTTGCAACGGGTTCATTTCACCCAGACCTTTAAAGCGAGTGACTTGTACTTTGCCTTTTTTATTCTCGGCAGCGATACGGTCTAAAATTGCTGTTTTTTCTTCCTCATCAAGGGCGTAAAAAACTTCTTTACCAATATCAATACGAAATAGCGGTGGCATTGCAATGTACACATGACCATTATCGACTAACACACGATAATGCTTTAAAAATAAAGCACACAATAAGGTGGCAATATGCAGCCCATCAGAGTCGGCATCCGCTAAAATACAAATTTTACCATAACGTAATTCTGAAATATCATCGCTGTCGGGATCGCAACCTATCGCAATCGAAATATTATGAACCTCTTGCGACGCTAACACTTGTCCAGAATCGACTTCCCAAGTATTTAATATCTTGCCTCTTAACGGCATGATAGCTTGAAACTCACGGTCTCGAGCTTGTTTAGCACTACCACCAGCAGAATCACCTTCGACAAGAAATAACTCACCTCGCATTGGGTCTTGACCACTGCAATCGGTTAACTTACCTGGGAGTGCTGGACCAGACGTGACCTTTTTACGTGCCACTTTCTTAGCCGCTTTCAAACGACGCAGAGCATTACCAATACACAATTCTGCTAGTTGTTCAGCTAACTCAGTATTGGAATTTAACCATAAAGAAAACGCATCTCTAGCGATACCCGCAACAAATGCAGAGCTTTGACGACTCGATAATTTCTCTTTAGTTTGCCCTGCAAATTGTGGGTCTTGCATTTTTATCGACAGGATAAATGCTGCACGATCCCAAATATCTTCGGGCGACAGCTTAATGCCTCGGGGCACAAGATTGCGAAACTCACAAAACTCGCGCATTGACTCAAGTAAACCTTGCCTAAAGCCATTGACATGGGTGCCGCCAAGTGGGGTAGGAATTAAGTTAACATAACTTTCACTTAAACTGTCGCCACCTTCTGGCAGCCAAGTAATGGCCCACTCAGCAGCCTCTAATTTACCTTTAAAACTGCCTACAAACGGCTCTTCAGGTAGTAAAATAGAGTCTTTAATCGCTTCTTTGAGGTAATCGGTTAGGCCACTTTCGTAGAACCATTCGTGCACTTCACCATTGTGTTTATTAGTGAACTTAATACGTAAACCGGGGCACAATACTGCTTTGGCTCTGAGTATGTAAATTAACTTGCTGACCGAAAAATTAGGTGAATCAAAATAACTCACATCGGGCCAAAAATGGACTCGAGTACCAGTATTGCGTCGCCCACAAGTACCGGTTACAACAAGCTCTTCAACCTTAAAGCCATTTTCAAAGGCCATTTCATATATCTGTGCATCACGGCGAACGCTAATTTCAACTCGAGTGGATAAGGCGTTAACAACAGAGATACCCACCCCATGTAAACCACCCGAAAACTGGTAGTTTTTATTGGAAAACTTACCACCTGCGTGCAACTTGGTCAGAATGAGTTCAACCCCAGGCATGCCTTCTTCAGGGTGAATATCCACCGGCATACCACGTCCATCGTCGGTCACTTCAAGGGAGTTATCGTTATGGAGTACAACTTCAATTTTAGTCGCGTGCCCCGCCAGAGCTTCATCAACACTGTTATCAATGACTTCTTGCCCGAGGTGGTTAGGTCTAGAGGTGTCGGTATACATACCTGGACGGCGTTTTACCGGGTCAAGTCCATTAAGGACCTCAATAGCGTCAGAAGTATATTGGTTGCTCATAGTCCACACATTTGGAGTTAAATAGAGCCAAAGTTAGCTCAAATTGATCATTGTATGTAACGGTATTACGTTACAACTGAATAAATTTACATATTTTATCTAATTGTTGTTCATAGCCGACAAAACTGTGGTCGCCATCAGGCTCTAAATGTAATTCACAGCTATGGTACTTATGCAGTGCTTGTCGATAATCTAACACTTCGTCACCAGTTTGCAACAGCACCAGGAAACGATCGGGGTGACGGATCACGTGAGTATTATACAAGGCAACATCATCTTTATGCTGCGGTAACACCTGATAATGCTCATTGGTGTAGGGATTATATTGAGGCCCGATAAACTCTTCAAATAATTCGAACGGTTTTACCGCCGGATTAATCAATACCGCTCTGCCACCATAGGTTTCGGCTAAATAACTGGCAAAATAGCCACCTAACGACGAGCCAATAAAGCGCAACACCTGACCTTGCTGTTTAGCTTGCTCAGTGATGTTGCACAGTAACATCATTGCGGCTGTGGGTGATGACGGTAATTGTGGTTGCTGAAAATCGACTTGTGGATAATGTTGCTGAATATACAGTGCGGTTTGCATGGCCTTGTCTGACCGCGGGGAACTATTAAAACCATGTATATAAAGCAGCATATTCCCTCGCGAGACGGTTAATGAGTACTAAGCGCCTCCTATTTTACATAAGATGACGCAGTAAACTAGTATCCGCTGGCCTCATTGTCTGGCGCAAAACGATTACCAGGCACGCGATATACGTTAGTACGAATGCTACCATCGCCTGCCAACTCCAGCAAACGATAACCAGGTTGAAGATGATCTAAGGCGAAATAGGATGACAATGGCTTAAATTGTATACACGTTGATGGTGTCGCCATCAATGGAATATGGCCATGAGGTCCAAGATGAGTTCTATCGACTTGCTGATGAACATGTCCCCACAGAATACCTTTTATCTGCGGATAACGGCTTGTACGTTGTAAAAAGTCTGCTCCATTCATCATGCAATGCTGATCTAACCAGGCGCACTGCATTAAAATAGGATTATGATGCATCACTAACAGTACATGCTTATTCGGTTCAGCCTTGATAGCTGCGTCGATTAAAGCAAACTGCTGCTCGCCCATATAACCACCAGGCTTACCAGAAACAGTGGAGTTGAGCATAAGTATCAGCCAGTTGCCAATGATAATTCTTTGCTGACCAAACACTTTTTCACCTTGCATGCGCAAGCTCATTAAGCGAGGGTCATCATGATTACCAGGTAAATAATGGCAAGGCAGATCTAACATCTCAATCTTATGCACAAAATGCTGATAAGATTCAGGTGAATAATCTTGGCTAATATCACCCGTAGCCAATAAAAGATGGGCTGGATATTGAGTGGCGATAAAGGTATTTAACACGGCTTGAAGGCTTTGCGCCGTGTTAACGCCCAATAATTGACCTTCAGGATCAGCAAAAAGATGCGGATCAGTAACTTGTACTAATCGCACAGGCTCATTTTCAGCAACAGAATAATGCACTGCGTCTTTAAGCACAAAAGATTCCTAACATGGTAAAAAGAATAAAAAAGCTATGATTGGAAACTCACTCTCCTAGACCCAATCTTCAACAGCTCCTCAAGGAATGCATTCACTTGAAATTTTTCATCGCTATGATGCATATGTAGATTAGGATAATCATACACTGGCTTTAAACGATAAATCTGTTGGCTAGTTAACACTTCTGCTAATTGCGCATCATGATAGATACGAACAATGGCTTTTGGAGATTTAAAAAAATGTCCATTTGGTATCGGGCGCGAAATTTCGATTAACTGAGTATACTTAGTATTTTCAATAAGATTAATCGATAAAGTGCCAAACTCACCGTCAACCTGCCACGGCACATTGACGTTAATTTGTTCAGGTAACCACTTTAAAATATGTGCATAATTTCGACCACAGACTGCTAAAAAAGCACTGATGTTGGGTTGATATTTTTGCTTTTTTTTGAGGTTAAACTCTGCCACTCGATCGTTCCTATCTTGATCATTATCACGTTCAATAACTAAAGTGCCTGACGAATTCTTTGGTAGTTGAGCATCAACCATTGGATACCTAATACCGTCGAAGCATTGTCAATACGACCATTATTAACCCACTCATAAGCTTGTTCGCGACTGACAACATGGACTCGAATATCTTCATTTTCACACTCAAGACCGTGTATACCGCTAGCTTTGGTTGTATCAACATGCCCCCAGAACAAATGAAAACGCTCAGAAGTGCCACCAGGACTGACTAAATAACTGTTTATAGGTGTTAACCCTAATAAACTTAATCCGGCTTCTTCAGCTAATTCACGTTCAGCGACTTGTTCTGGTAATTCGCCAGGCTCAATCATACCTGCCACTAACTCAAGAAGCCAGATTGATTTAGTGGTTGCTAATGCAGGAACCCTAATTTGTTCAATCAGTACAATTTCATCACGAACAGGATCATATGGCAGTACCACCACCGCATGACCTCGTTCAAACACTTCACGGGTAACTTCACCGCTCCAACCACCTTTAAACAACTTATGTTTGAAGGTGTATTCGTCTAACTGAAAAAAACCTTTATACAATACTTTTTTAGATATAAGACTAAAACCTGACTCTGCGTCAAAGCTTGGGACCACGGGTTGCTCGAACATATTTATCCTTGCCTATCAAAACGTAAACAGTCTTATCATTTTGACAGTTTAAATTAACATAATTAATAACTAAGCATTTAAGCTTGCCTAAGCAAAAATAGGCCGAATTAAAATAAAATCTGTTACACTTCAAATTTGACTTGAAAATGAAAAAATCACTACTATTAAGTAGTACACAATTAGTCGTGAGCATAGTAGTGCACAATTATTAACTAGTGCACAATATGTCGATAATCAGCATATCGCGAACAACATATTGTGAACATTAATAATGAGCAATAAATCTCGATATTGAACCACGATATCTTTAGCAAATTATTGTACATAACCATAAAGCAAGTCAGTTAACGCAGATTGCCGCGTTAAGGATGAATGATGTTAACTCATTCACTTAATGAAGGGCATGACCAAATTTATAAGTTACTTAACACCTCAGCATACCGAGGCATTGTCTAAAAAGGGCAGCAAATGAAATTCAAAATTGGTTCATTATACGCAGCATTAGCATTTGCTATCGCAGCACCAGCAGCACAAGCTGATGATTTACTTCAAATATATCAGCAAGCACTTACTAGCGACCCTATCGTTTTACAAGCCAAAGCACAGCGTGATGCGTTATACGAAACCATTCAAGAGAATCGTGCACCGTTATTACCAAAAATCAGTGCAAACGTTGGCTATGCTAAAGCGTGGAATGACCCTTTAGAAGACACCGACGGTTTAACCGGTGGTGTTAGCTTAACTCAAGTTATCTACGATCACAGTGCCTGGGTTGGTTTAGACCTTGCTGAAATGGCAGCATCTCAAGCAGATTCTGCTTATGCATCAACATTACAATCACTCATTACCCGTGTCACGAAAGCATATTTTGATGTTTTAACCGCTAAAGACAACTATGAATTCCAAGGTGCTGAGAAAGCGGCAATTGAACGTCAACTTGAGCAAACTAAACAACGCTTTGCCGTCGGTCTAACCGCCATTACTGATGTTCATGAAGCACAAGCACAATATGACTTAGCTTCAGCATTGGAAATTCAAGCGCAAAACACCTTAGACAACAGCTATGAAGCATTACGTGAAATTACTGGTATAGATCACAAATCAATTAATATTCTTGATACTAGCCGTTTTTCAGCAGGTTCACCTGCCCCAGCAGCATCTGCTGGTTGGTTAAAAATGGCTGAAACAAATAGCATCGATTTAATGACTCAGCGTATTGCTAAAGATATCGCCAACGAAACCATTAAATTGTACAAAGCGGGTCATATGCCGTCATTGAACTTAAATGCTGGTTACAACAAAGGTGTTGATCAAACGCCAGGCCCAGATTACGACAATGCTAATATTGGTGTGACCTTGAGCATTCCACTTTTTGAAGGTTTTAAAGTGACTTCGCAAGTGAAACAAGCTCAATTCAGATATGTTGAAGCTAGCGAGAAACTAGAACAAACTCATCGCAGCGTGACTAAAAACGTGCGTAATAACTTTAACAACGTTACCGCTTCTATCAGCTCAATTAAAGCGTATGAGCAATCTGTGATTTCGTCTGAAAGTGCACTGAAAGCGACTCAAGCGGGTTTTGAAGTGGGTACACGTACAATTGTTGATGTACTGAACCGTACACGTGACTTATATGATTCAAAGCGCCAACTATCTCAAGCACGTTATGGCTACATTAACTCAATACTAGCGCTTAAACAGGCGGCTGGTACGTTAAACGAAGATGATGTTATCTCGATTAACAGCGGACTGATTGCTCAGTAACCATTAACCGCACATAAAAAAACCGCCTATTGGCGGTTTTTTATTGGCATAATATTGTTAATCAATTTTATGCTGATTCCTTAGCACGGTTTAACGCTATGCCGAATTAAAAAACTAATTCTACACCAGCAAATGCGCCACTAAACTGAGTATTTTGTGACACACCAGAGAAGTTATTCACATCAAAATTAAACTCGCGGTAACCAACACGAACAGAAGTATCAACAGCTAAACCGTCAAACTGCCATCCTAAACCAGCGCCGTAGTCATACACATTAGATTCATCTAAACCTAACATCACATCAGCAAAGCCAAATAAGCCTAAGCCAATCATACCGACTTGTGCACTGGCGTATCCCATTACAATACCACTGTCGATATTGACTTCTTCAGGGTGGCCAGCATCACTAATGCGTAATGAACCATTCATTAATTTATAGGCAGCGCCTAAATCAACAGACACTAAATCGTTATCAAGAATTTCGTAATACAATACAAAGTCAGTATTACTTAAGTCATTAGTCACCGATGTTGCACCAGTAAAATTGTGACCGTTAAAGTTAAAATCGGCATTGGCAATACCAGCGCTCGACTCAAGACGATTTTCACGAATTTTAACATTAGGCACAAACGGTAATGGATGCTCAACGGCAATCCACACGCTACCTTGTGATGAATCATCATTAAAGCTGTGAGCAACACCACTATCATCATTAAATGTGTTTGTGGTGTCAGCCTGCCAGTAATCAGCGCCTACTTTAAAACCCAATACAGTTGCCGCATGCGCCGATGACACACTTAATAGGCCCACTACTGCTGTGGCAAGAAGAGTCTTTTTCATCATTATCCTTGTGAGAGTAAGTTAGTTAAATCAATTACCGCGGCATTTGCACGCGAAATATAATTAGCCATCACCAACGAGTGATTAGCCACTAAACCAAAACCATTTCCATTAAGAACCAAAGGGCTCCAAACTGTTTGCTGAGTTGCTTCAAGTTCACGAATAATTTGACGTAAACTGACCTCAGCATTTTTCTTTTCTAATACGTCGGCAAAATCTACTTCAATGGCGCGCATAAAGTTCAATAATGCCCAAGCTGAACCACGACTTTCATAAAATACGTCATCAATTTTCCACCAACTGGTTTTAACTTCATTACTTGTTAAACCAGGAGTCGATTGACGAGCAGAGATATCACCTGCTAAATCAGTATTCAATCGCTCTT